>Ga0209609_10000044_pt1 | contig 63155 bp, 52 predicted proteins | sample LakKivw325mmetaG_FD_184136 | JGI IMG/M metagenome (GOLD analysis project Ga0209609, IMG submission 184136) | Anoxic lake water microbial communities from Lake Kivu, Rwanda to study Microbial Dark Matter (Phase II) - Lake Kivu water 325m metaG... | ecosystem: Environmental > Aquatic > Freshwater... | reverse complement strand
CCGATCTCGGCCTCCGACATGGCGAACCACTCGAAGAGCAGGATCGGATCGATGTTGGCGTTGAACGGGCCCGTCCCGTTCCAGGTCTGGAGCAGCGGGATGGACTCGTGCAGGTCGTGGACGACCGTCGGATGGTATTCAAAGAACATGCGGCCGACGGCCTTCGACAGCTCGAGGTCCTCCTGGTGCGAGTCGCGGTTGTTATCGTGGAAGACATAGAAGCCCCAGTAGGGCGGCGACTCCGGCGGCATATTATCGATATCGGTCCGGCCCTTGAGCCAGCGGTAGAACCAGTCGACCTGCTTGTCGCGGCCGTCCGGCTCCGAGCACGGATTGATGAGGACCAGACATTCCGTCCGGACCCGCTGGATCATGGGCTGGTCGGAGACGGCCAGACGGTAGGCCAGCTCCATGACCATCTCGGGGCTTCCGGTCTCGGTCGAATGCAGGCCGGCGTTGATATAGTAGATCGGCCGCGCCGTGGCGATGAGGGCCTCGGCCGCCTCGGGCGTGACTTTACGCGGATCGGCCAGGGTCGCGGCCGCCTCCTTGAGCCGGGCGAGGTCACGGATGCCGGCCTCGTCGGCGACAGCGACGAGGAGGATGTCGCGGCCTTCCTCGGTCTTGCCGATCGTCTCGATCCGGACACGCGGCGACGTCTCGGCCAGCTTGCGGAAATAGCCGAAGATCTTGGCCGTCGACGAGAGCTCGCCCGCCGCCCCGACGACATGGCCGAGATACTTCGTGGGCGAGATCACGGTCGCGGAATCCGGCACATAAGAGACCCAGGGATGGCCGAAGCGCGGCTCGGTCGTGAACTTGGCGATGGCCTCGACCGATCCGGGTTCGGCGACGTCCGGAGCGTAGGGATTCGCCGCCGGCGCCGCAGCCGCTTGAGCGGCCGGGATGAGACGGGCCGCAGGAACAGGCTGCGGGGCGGCGCCGCCCGAACCGGCGGGAGCGGCAACAGCGAAGATGACCAGGGCGAATGCCGCCACAGCGATCGCGAACCTGGCCAGATTCAGGACGGGTCGGGGGGATCTGATCATGTCGTCTCTCCTATCCGAGGCTGGCCGCTAGGTTAATACCAAATCAAGATGCGGTCAAACCGACTTTTTTATTATAATGGCGGAGATATCCCTAAGGAGTCCCCGACCATGAAGCGATCCGCCCGGACCCTGATCCTGACCCTGGCCGCGATCCCTCTCGCCATCCTCATCTTCGTGCTCGCCCCTTCCGGCGTGCCGACGCCGCCGGCGGCTGCCGTCGCCGCGCCCGCAGCGACGCCCGTGGCCCAGGACGCCGTCACGAAACCCGCGGCCGTTCCGTCGGCCCTCGCCGAGCCGCGCCTCGTCCTCACGCCGAAGCCCGGCCCCGAGCCGCGCATCAACGGCGCCCGCGTCTTCGGCGTCCGCCCCGGCTCGCCCTTCCTCTTCACCATCCCGGCGACGGGAGAGCGCCCGATCGCCTTCGGCGCCGAAGGCCTGCCGCAAGGCCTCAGGCTCGATGCGGCGACCGGGCAGATCTCCGGCGTGATCGTCGCCCCCGGCACCTACCTGGTCACCCTTGCGGCGACGAACCGACTGGGCCGGGATTCCCGGCCGTTCCAGATCGTCTGCGGCCCGATCCTCGCCCTCACGCCTCACATGGGCTGGAACAGCTGGTATGTCTGGGAGAACCACGTCACCGACGCCATCATGCGCGCCGCCACCGACGCCATGGTCTCGAGCGGCATGATCGACCACGGCTACCAGTACGTCAACATCGACGACTGCTGGGCCATCCGCCCGGACGCGAAGGACCCCTCGCTCTATGGCGAGCCCCGGGACTCCCGCGGCATGGTCAACTCGAACGGCCGCTTCCCCGACATGAAGGCCCTGACCGATTACATCCACGGCAAGGGCCTCAAGGCCGGCATCTACACGTCGCCAGGCCCGTTCACCTGCGCCGGCCACATCGGCGCCTGGCAGCACGAAAAGCTCGACGCCGACCGCTTCGTCGAGTGGGGCTACGATTTCCTGAAATACGACTGGTGCTCCTACAGCGACGTGGCCGAGGACAAGAGCGTCGAGACGCTCCAGAGGCCTTACCGGCTGATGAGCGACATCCTTGCGGCCGAGCCCCGCGATCTCGTCCTCAACTTCTGCCAATACGGCATGGGCAAGGTCTGGGAGTGGGGCGCCTCGGTCGGCGGCAACAGCTGGCGCACGGCCGGCGATCTCGGCGGCTCCTACGAGGGCATCCCGGCCGCCCTCTTCCGCGACGGCTTCGACGTCTATTCGGCGAACGAGCTCCACCGCTATGGCGGCCCCGGCCACTGGAACGACCCCGACTATCTGCTGCTTGGCTATCTCAGCAATTGGAAGGGCGGCACCGCCCCGACGCCGCTCTCCCCGAACGAGCAATATACGCACGTCTCGCTCTGGGCCCTGGTCGCGGCCCCGCTCATCTTCAGCGGCGACATCACCCGCCTCGACGACTTCACCCTGGGCCTGCTGACGAACGACGACGTCATCGACGTCGATCAGGACCCGCTCGGGAAGCCCGGCCGGCGCATCCTGAGGAACGGCAGCCTCGAGATCTGGGCCCGCGACCTCGAGGACGGCTCGAAGGCGGTCGGCCTCTTCAACCGCGGCGAAGGCGTCGCGGCGGTCACCGCCGCCTGGACAGACCTCGGCCTAACGGGCCGGCAGATGGTCCGCGACCTCTGGCGGAGCAAGGACCTCGGCGTGTGCGACGGCTCGTTCACGGCCTACGTCGCCCGCCACGGCGTCGTCCTTGTCCGCTTCTACGGGGTCAGACCAGAGAAATGAGCATATTTATCAACACGATAGGGCCAATTTTGGCCTTATTTTCGGCCTTAAAGCCGCGTTTCTGGCCTCAGCCGGTGTTTTTTTAGGTTAATTCCTGGGGTCTGACCCCATTCTGACAGGCAAGTGACCGGAGGGCGTGAGGTCGCCCTTGAGGGCCTTGATGAACGAGTCGAAGTAAACGCCCTGGTTGCCGAACCAGCCGCGCTCGCCGTAGCCGACCAGAAAGGCCGCGACATCCGGGATCTTGCGATAGAGCTGCGGATTCCCGTAGGACATGGCCACAACACCCTTGGGCTTGGCGGCGATGACCTTCCTCAGGAATGCCAGGTCGGACTCCCGGAACGGCGCGGCGTCGCCCAGCCTCGTCCGCTGCACGAAGAGCGACAGGACGACCACGTCGGACTCACCCACCGCTTTCCAAACGGTCTCATAATAGCCGGCGTCCATGTCCGGCCTCAGCGTAAAGCTCTTCACTCCCGGAAACGCGGCCGCGAGCTTCGCCGAAAGCGTCGACGGCATGGGATCGCCGTCGACTTTCTGAACGTTGATGTTGACGATCTTCGCCGTCACGCCCGCCGACGCCGCCCCGGCCGCGAGCGGCACGACGCCCTCGTTCTTGATCAAGGTCAGCGACCGGTCCGCGATCTCCTGGACCAACGCCTGGTGGGCCGGCGTGCCGACGAACTCGCCGACCCGCGCCTCATCCACCAGCCTCGACCGGTGCAGCCCCAGCCGGGCCTTGAGCGTCAGGATCTTGCGCACGGCCTCGTCGATCCGGCTCTCCGGGATCCGCCCCGACCGCACCGCGGCCGCCATGGCCGCGATCGTCGCCACGGGGTCCTTCGGCTTGAGAATGACGTCGTGCCCGGCCTCGAAGGCCTTGACCGCGATCTCCTCGGCCCCGAACCTCGCGACCACATGATCGTACCAAAGGTCGTCCGACGTCACGACGCCCGTGAACCCGAGTTTGCCCTTGAGCCAAGCGCTCACGAGCTTTTTCTCGACGCTCGCCGGCAGCTCCGACCCGTCGGTGACCGACGGCACGGCGATGTGCTCGGTCATGACGAAATCGACCCCCGCGTCGATTCCCATCTTGAAGGCGCGAAACTCCTGGCTCTCGACGTCCGCGGCCGGCTTGTTGATCCAAGCCCAGATCGGGCTCTGCGGCATGGCCCCGACGTCGCCACGCCCCGGGAAGTGTTTAGCCGAGGTCAGCATGCCGTTCTCGTGATAGCCCCGTACATAGGCTCTGACCATGCGCCCCAGGAGCTCGAGGTCGCCGCCGAACGACCGGACGCTCTCGGCCGGGTTATCCGGCCGCCACGAGATGTCGCAGACCGGCGTGTAGGTGAGGTGGATGCCCATGGCCCGGCCCTCGACCGCTCCCGCGGCCGCGGCCCGATACATGAGGTCGTCGTCGCCGGCCGCCGCGAAGGCCATGTTCGCCGGGTACTCGCTTGCGCCCGCGACCTGCTGCCCAGGGCCGCCCTCGAAGTCGGCGCTGACGAGGAGCGGGATCGCCGCGGCCTTCTGCAGCCGGTTGAGGAGATGCGCCACGTCCCTCGGTGTCCCGCCGTAGAGAACGAACATGCCGATGCCGTGGTCCCGCGCGAGCGACAGCCAGCGCTCGAGCTTGGGATCACCGTCCGGCAGATAGCCGCCGGTGACGTCGACGGTGATGATCTGGGCGATCTTCCTCTCGAGGCTCAGCCCGGCCAGCGTCTTCTGGGCCCAGGCGGCGCCGTCGTCCGAGATCTCCATGGCCAGCGTCGGCGGCGCCGCTCCCGCGCCCGCGTTTTTCTGGCCGCCCGCCGGGATGATCCGGGAGAGAAGGAACGGCAGCGCCGCAATAATCGCGATGATGATGATGACAATGGGGTCGGACCACAGCAATCGGAACGTTTTCAGCATGTTAGGTCTCCCTCAGGGGTTCATTTTCGCCTTATCTTAACGTTTTTCTGGCCAAGAACGAAAAAGACCGCGGCCCTCCCGCCTACTTCGCCTTTTCGAATATGATCTCCGCGATATCGAAGCCCATCCCTTTCGCCCGGGGATCCGCCCCGACGAGATGCAGAGAGACGATGTTCTCGCCCTTGTCCATCTCGAACGTTCCCAGTTTCAAGGGACCCGACACGGCCATCTCCGCCGCATAGAGGTTCACCGCCTCTCCAGCCGGCTTGTCGCGCTCGAAGATCCTCACGATCCCCTGGTCCGGCCCCAGCACGGCCTTGACCGAGACGTTGTATCGCCCGGCCTCGGGGAGATCGAAGACCCACGAGACATGATGCGGCCCGAAAACGTCCTCGCCGCTCGTCTTCATCGAGAACACCCGCACCCGCTCGCCGCCCTGACCGCGTCTTTCCCCGAGACGGGGCTGTTGTTCGGCGCGCCGCGGCCGTCGCCCGAGAAACAAGGAAAGCCCCTCTACAATTCCGCCGTGCTGGCCTGCGGCGGAAGAGTCGTCCTCGAGCAGCACAAGACGCTGCTTCCGACCTACGACGTCTTCGACGAGACCCGATATTTCGCCCCGGCCCCGGAGGTCCGCACGGCCGCTTTCAAGGGCGAGGTCCTGGGGATCACGATCTGCGAAGACGCCTGGACCGAAGCGGACCTCTGGCCCGAGGGCCAGCTCTACGACCTCGATCCGGTCCGGGAGCTCGCCGGCCGCGGCGCGACGCTGCTCCTGAACATCTCGGCTTCGCCGTTCCAGGCCGGCAAGCAGGAGATCCGCTACGGCCTCATCCGCGGCCATGCCCGCCGGCACGGCCTGCCCTTCGTTTTCGTCAACCAGGTCGGGGCCAACGACGAGCTCGTCTTCGACGGGCTCAGCTTCGCCTTCGACGGACGGGGCCGGCCGGTGGCCGTCGGGGCGGCCTTCGGCGAAGACGTGCTCACGGCCGAAACGCGGCAGGAGGGATCGGAGGGGCTCTTCCGGCCGATGGGCGCGACCGAGTCGATCTACGAGGCGCTCGTCCTCGGGCTCCGCGACGACATGCGCAAGTGTGGCTTCACCAAGGCCGTCATCGGGCTTTCGGGCGGGATCGACTCGGCCGTGACGTGCGCCCTGGCCGTGGCCGCGGTCGGGGCGGAGAACGTCCTCGGCGTGACCATGCCGATGCCGTTCTCGTCGGTGGGCAGCGTCGAAGACTCGGCCGCCCTGGCGGCGCGGCTCGGAGTGAAGTGCCTGAAAGTGCCGATCGCGTCCCTCTATAAGGCCTATGTCGAGGCCCTCGCGCCGCACTTCGCGGGGATGGCGCCGGACGTCGCCGAGGAGAACATCCAGGCCAGGATCCGCGGCAACATCCTGATGGCCTTTTCGAACAAGTTCGGCTATCTCGTCCTCTCGACCGGCAACAAGAGCGAGCTTGCGGTCGGCTACTGCACGCTTTATGGCGACATGAGCGGCGGTTTGGCCATCCTGGCTGACGTGCCGAAGACGATGGTCTACCAGCTCGCGGCCCACATCAACCGGGCCGGCGAGGCCATCCCTCGGGCTATCATCGAAAAGCCGCCCAGCGCCGAGCTGAGGCCGGGCCAGCTTGACGCCGACGCGTTGCCCCCCTACGATGTGCTCGACCGCATCCTCCGCGAATACGTCGAGGAGCTGCGCTCGGTCGACGAGATCGTCGCCATGGGCTTCGAGGCGGAGATCGTACGCAAGGTGGCGGGGCTTGTCGACCGCAACGAATACAAGCGGGCCCAGGCGGCGCCGGCCATCAAGGTCACGACTAAGGCCTTCGGCGTCGGGCGGCGCATGCCGATCGCGGCCGAGGTTTCGTGATTTATCAGATTTTTAGAATCATTTCTGAGGTCCGACCCTATTGGGCGGATAAGAGCGGCGGAGGATAAGATGAAAACGAAAATCGGCTCGGCGGTCCGGTTTGATATGCTGGTTTTTGCGGCCGTCACGGCCTTGATCCTCGCGTCCGGGGCCTGCGCTCCGGCGAAGGAAGGCTCGGGCGGCGGGGCGGCTGCGCTCGCCGTCAAATCCCCGGACGGAAGCCTGGAGTTCTCGCTGAGAATGGCGGCCAGGCCGCAGCCGTACTTGGCCGGGGAACGGCTCTATTACCGGGTCACCTACAAGGGCGTGCCGGTCCTGAACGATTCGCCCCTGGGTCTCGATCTCCTTGGGGCGGACGCGCTCGATCACGACTTCGAGCTCGTCGGGACGTCCAAGAGATCGAACGACTCGAGCTGGGAGAACGCCTTCGGGGCGAAGAAGACGGTCCCCGACGTTTACAACGAACTTGTGGTCGAGCTCCGCGAGAAGGACGCCCCGGGGCGGCGGCTCGACGTCGTGGTGCGGGCCTACGACGAAGGCGTGGCGTTCCGTTACGCGCTGCCGAAACAGGCGGCCCTGGGCAAGTTCGCCATCGCCGCGGAGGCGACGGGGTTCTATTTCGCGGGAGAGGCCTCGGCCTTCGCCCTCAACCTCGGGCGCTGGGACACGAGCAACGAGGGCGAATACGCCAGGACGCCGCTCAAGGACATCAAGCCGGCCTCGCTCGTCAACCTGCCCCTGCTCGTCGAGCTGCCGGAAGTGAAGCTGTGGGTCGCCCTGCTCGAGGCCGACCTGACGGACTACGCCGGCCTTTACGTGGCGGGCGTCGAGGGGGTCCCCAACGCGCTGCGGGCGCGGCTGTCGGTTGCGCCGAGGCGGCCGTTCGACCGGGCGGTCGTGGGAGAGGCGCCGAAGGAGACGCCGTGGCGGGTGCTCATGGTCGGGCCCGATCCGGGGCGGTTCATCGAGCGGAACGACCTCATCCTGGACCTGAGCGCGCCGTGCGCGATCGCCGACACGTCGTGGATCAGGCCGGGCAAGGCGGCCTGGGACTGGTGGTCCGGAAGCACGGCCACGGGCGTGAGCTTCAAGCCGGGCATGAACACGGCGACGATGAAGCACTACATCGATTTCGCGGCCAGGCACAAGTTCGAGTACATGCTCGTCGACGCGGGGTGGGCGCCGATGTCGGAGGACGGGCGGATCGAGGACGTGCTCCGATACCGGCCGGAGGTCGATGTGCCGGCCATCATCGCCTACGGGACGTCGAAGGGAGTGGCGACGCTGCTGTGGGTCGAGTGGCAGGCCCTCGGGCGGCACATGGACGAGGCCATGGCCTTGTATGAAAAATGGGGCGCGGCCGGGATCAAGGTCGACTACATGAACCGGGACGACCAGGACATGGTCAACTACTATGCGAAGGTCGTGGAAAAGGCGGCGGCGCACCACTTGACCGTCGATTTCCACGGGGCCTATAAGCCGACCGGGCTGAGGCGGGCCTACCCGAACCTATTGACGCGCGAAGGTGTCATGGGGCTCGAATACAGTAAGTGGAGCGACCGCATCACGCCGGACTACGACGTCACCATCCCCTTCACGCGGATGCTGGCCGGGCCGATGGACTTTACGCCGGGGGCAATGCGGAACGCGGCGCGGGGCAAGTTCGAGGCGCGGGACGTGGCCCCGATGGCGCAGGGGACGAGGGCGCACCAGCTGGCGATGTACGTCGTCTACGAGAGCCCGCTGGTGATGGTCTCGGACTACCCCGAGGCGTATGAGGGACAGAAGGGGCTCGAATTCATCGAACAGGTGCCGACGGTCTGGGACGATACGAAGGTGCTGGCCGGTGAGCCGGGCAAGTTCGTCGTGATCGCCAGGCGCAAGGGCGGCGATTGGTATGTCGGGGCCATGACGAATTGGGAGGCGCGCGACGTCGAGCTGGCGCTCGATTTCCTAGGCGAGGGCGAGCGTCAGGCGACGATCTTCGCCGACGGGCCCGATGCGGCCACGGAGGGGACAAGCATCGAGGTGACAAATAAAACGGTCAAGGCCGGCGATCGGCTTGTGCTGCGGCTCGCGCCCGGCGGCGGGGCCGCCATCGGGGTCAGACCCCAGAAATAGACCCCAATGGAGGAACCCATGAAAAGAAATTGCGTCCGGAGGGGGGCGGGGCTTGTCCTTGCCGCCGCCCTGATGTTCGCCGCTCCCCGGCTCGGGGCCCAAAGCGCGAAACGGGAGGCCTGCACGGTCATCGGCGTCGGCCGCCTGGCGACCGTCGACGGCTCGGTCATCACCTCGCATACCGACTGCTGCAGCGAGTGCCGCATCCAGGTCATCCCCGGCCGCGCCTTTCCCAAGGGCGCCAAGGCCGCCGTCCATTGGGGCATGGTCTATTTCGGCGCCGAGGACGACCGGCATGCCCTCCCGCTCGGCGAATTCGGCAAGGTCATCGGCGAGATCCCCCAGGTCGAGCGAACCTACACCTATTTCCACACGGGCTATTCGCAGATGAACGAGAAGCAGCTCGCGATCGGTGAAAGCACCTGTTCGCAGCGGCTGGAACTCGACGCGCCCTACATCGAGGGCATCACCCGCCAGATCATGACCATCGAGCAGGCCCAGGTCTTCGCCCTCGAGCGCTGCACGACGGCCCGCGAGGCGGTCAAGCTCGTCGGCGCCCTCGTCGAGAAATACGGCTTCCTGCCCTCGTGCGGCGGATCCGAGTCCCTGTGCGTCGCCGACCCGCGCGAGCTTTGGACGATGGAGATCTGCAGCGTCGGGCCCGAATGGACCCCCGAAAGCGGCAGGCCGGGCGCCATCTGGGCCGCCCGCCGCGTCCCGGACGATCACGTCACGGTCATCGCCAATTATTTCCGGATCCGCGAGATCGATCCCAAAAGCCCCGACGTCCTCGTCTCGTCGAACTACATGAAAGAGGCCGTCGACCGCGGCTGGTATGACCCCAAGAGCGGCCGTCCCTTCATCTGGCAGGAAGCCTACGCGCCGCCGATCATGGAGGGGAACCTGAGCCGGATGTGGCTTATCACGAGCACCCTCGCTCCCTCGCTCAAGCCGTGGCCGAAGCGGGCCCTGGCCGACTCGGCCGGGCCGCGGACGCTCTACGCCCAGGAGTTCGAAGGGGCGGCCTTCTATCCTTATTCGTTCAAGCCCGAGAAGAAGGTCTCGGTCGCGGACGTTATCGCCTTCCAGCGGTCGGCCTTCGAGAACACGATCTACGACATGACCTGGGACCCGGCCTGGATGGTCCCCGGAGGCGGCGGACGGATGGAGAAAAGCCCGATGGCCTCGCCCTACATTTCCCCCGATATGGAGAAGGTCCTGGGCGTCCGGCACCACCGCACGATCGCCGGCCAGGGCTACGGCATGGTCGCCCAGCTGCGGTCGTGGCTCCCGGACGCGGTCGGCGGCATCTACTGGTTCTACTGCGACAATCCGATGGTCGGGCCCTATGTTCCCATCTACGCCGGCGTGACGGACGTTTCGCCGCTCTACAAGACGTACGACTTCCGTGAATTCAGCGAGGATTCGGCCCGCTGGGCCTACGACGTCGTCGAGAAGCTGGCCCTGCTGCGGTGGCAGCCGGCGCTCAAGGACGTGCAGGCGGCGCGCCGCCCGGTCGAGGAAGGGTTCTTCGCCGAGCAGGCCTCGGTCGACGCCAAGGCCGTGGAGATGCTCAAGGTCGATCTGGCCGGGGCGGCGAAGTACCTGACCGGGCTGACCATCTCGCGGATGGAGAAGCTCGTCGCCCTTTATCGCGGGCTTCGCAAAACTCTGCTCAGCAAATATGCCGGCGACGGCGTCTGATCGCCGCGTCGAGGCTGTCGGCGACCAGCCGGAGGCGTCCGGCCGGGATGTCTGATCAGCCCTTGATGGCTTTGACCTTTTTGTAGCCGGCGGGCAGATCGTAGGCCCCGGCCGGGGCGGCCTTGTCGCCGGCTTCGAGGAGCTCGGTCGTCGACGCGACGTCCGCGCCCATCACCTTGGTCTTGGCGGTCTGGTAAACGACGACGCCCTTGATCTTCTTCATCTCTTCGATGATCTTGTCGAAGCCCGGCATGGCCGCCATCATGGCGTTGGCCGCAGTGAAGATCTTGGCGTAGTCGAGCTTGATATCCTCCGTGGCCCAGGACTCGGCGTTCATGGTCCCGGCCATGCCCATGTTCATCTCCAGGAGATATTTGCGGCAGCGCCAGCTGCCGATCGTTTTCGTCTCGCTCGTCTCGGTGACCTTGGCCGACATGCCCTGCATCATGTTCTTCATGAAGCCGGGCATCTTGGCCATGGCCTCGGCCGCCTTGGGATTGTCGCCGGCCGCTTGCTGCATCATCTTGTCGAAGTCGAGCGGCATCTCGGCGTACTGCTTCTTGTTGTGGTCGATCATGTAAAGGATCTTCTGGTCGGCCAGGAGCAGCGAGGACGTCCCGCCCTCCTGGTCCATGCGGGCCTTGTTCTCCGCGAGCCAGATGGTCATCACGGAGTCCTTGGCCGGCTGGATTTGGTCCATGACCTGCATCGCGTCGGTGTGCATCTTCTGTTTCAGAAAGACGTCGGCCCGGGCCTGGGCCGCGCCGAAGACGAGACCGACGGCAACGGCGAACGAAAGGGCGGCGAGGACGTTGTTCTTTTTCATGGCTGGGTCTCCCCTCTCTGGACTCGGCGCGACCGGCGCCTCGGGGAACGTATATCACCGAAGGACGGAACGGGTCAAGCCTGCGGAATCCGGGGTCAGTTTCCGGGGTCAGGCCCCGTACTTATTAACATGGGCGACGGAAGACAGGGGGCGCTTGGGGACATGAAGCCGGCCCTCGGCATCCTTCCAATAGCGGACGGAATCGCCCATGACCTCGGAGGTCGGGTCCTCGGCGGGGTAGCCCAGGGCCAGGACCGAATCGATGCGGAAATGCTCCGGGACCCCGAGAATCGTCCGCAGCTTGTCACGGTCGATCGAAAGCATCCAGCAGCTTCCGACGCCCTCTTCGAGGGCCGCCAGGATCATGTTCTCCATGGCCGCGCCGAGGTCGTATTCAAACATCTTCTCCCGGATCTTGGTGTTGGCCAGGGCCACGACGTAGGCTTTGGGCTCCTCGCCGGGCTTGGGATCGCCGGCGGGCGCGATATAAGCCGCCCATTTCAGGCACAGGAAGATCTCGGCCAGCGGCCCCTCCGCGTCGACGATGACGAATTCGAGCGGCTGGAGGTTGGCCGCGGACGGCGCGAGCCGACCGGCGTCGGCCAGCCGCTCCAGGAGCTCCCTCGGCACGGGACCGGGTCCGAACCGGCGGATGGTCCGCCGCGCCACGATCGTCTCGTAGATCTTCTTATCGTCCTGGCACATTCACGCCTCCTTCAAGACCGGGCCAGACCTACACCTTTTTAGCTTTTCAAGCCCTCTTCACTATAGCTCCGACGCGAAAAAGTTAAAAGGTGTAGGTCTGACCCTGTCTTCCCAGGGTCTGACCCCGATGCTCCGGCGCTTTGACCATGAACACGGCCGTCGAGAGGAGCAGGAGCAGGCCGGCGACACGATACATCCAGCGGTAGCCGGCCATGTCGGAGATCCAGCCGAAGACCGGCGAGCCCAGCCCCATGCCGACGTCGAAGAGCGAATTATAGAGACTGATCGCCAACCCCTTGTTGCCGCGTCCGAGGAAATCGATGATATAGGTCTGGAGGGCGGGAAAGATGAGCCCCTGCCCCAGCCCGCCGACGAACCCGGTGACCAGAAGGAGACCCACGCTCTTGACCTGGGCGATGACGAAGAGGTTGCCGACGATGATCAGCGCCGCCGGCAGTATGACCGTCTTGCGGCCGAACCGGTCCGAGAGATCGCCGAGCCGGAACCGGGTCAGGATGGCCGCCACCGAGAAGACGACGAAGAAGGGCCCGATCCGGCCGATCCCGATCGAGTGCCCGAAGACGGCGATGAAGTAGATCATGGCCCCGCGGATGGCGCCGTGGAAGACGGGCACGGAGCCGACGATGGCCGCCAGCGCCCACGGCACGAGCCTGAGGGCCTTCATTCCCCCCGCCGCGTCGGCGCATTCCGGCTTGGGGAGCTCCCGGGCCGCGACGACGCACCCGAGCGAGCCTAGCAGGAAGACCAACGAGACGTTGTAGAGCGCTCCGGCGCCGCCCCGACGGATGAGCTCCTCGGCGAGGAGCGGCCCCAACGCGTTCGCCACCAGCCCGGCGACGCCGATGATGCCCATGGACTTGGCCAGCCGGTCGGCCGGCGCCAGGTCCGAGCACAGGGCGATCGTGGCCGTCATGCTGATGCCCCAGCCGAGGCCGGTCAGCGCCCGCAGCAGGAACGGCAGCCACCCGGCGTCGCCGACGAAATGGAAGAACGGCACGGCAAAAATGAAAATGACCAAACCCAGCAGGGAGATGCGCCGGCCGCCCCGGACGTCGATCAAGCGCCCGAAGACCGGCCGGATGGCGATGGCCACGATGCTGTGAACGCCCATGATCAATCCGATCCGGCTCTGCCGCGGGCCGAACTTCTCGAGGATGACCGGCAGCAGGAAGAAGAGCGAAACCGCCATATAAAGGAAGAAGTAGCTGGCCAGGGCGAGCAGGAAATCCCTGTTCCAGAACGACCGGCCTCGCGCGTCCGTCATAGGGCGCAGTATATCAGAAAGGGAAAACCTGGCTGTTTTTATCTGGGGATCACAAGCAAATGGGGATATGAAGGAGGGGTGCTTGTTGCCTTGCACAGCCAGTGAAGCAAAGCGGTTACTACAATTATAGCAGACCGGCGAAATTTCGCCTATCCGAGCGAGGCGACGAGGCGGCGCGCCCGGGCTTCGAGCCCCGCCCAGTCAGCGGCCTCGACCATCTTGGCGTCGACGAGGGCCGTGCCGATGCCGACGGCGCAGGCCCCCGCGGCCAGGAAGTCGCGCGCGCTCTCGATCGTCACCCCGCCGGTGGGCATGAGCCGGACCTGGGGCAGCGGCCCGCGCATGTCCTTGAAGAACTGCGGGCCGAGCGATGTCGCCGGGAAGACCTTGACGATGTCCGCCCCGGCCCGCCAGGCCGCGACGATCTCGGTCGGTGTGAAGGCGCCCGGCGCGACGAGCACGCCCGCCGCCCGGCAGGCCTGGATCGTAGCCATATCCGTGATCGGCGAGACGACGAAATCCGCGCCCGCCGCGATGACGTCCGCGGCCGTCGCGGCGTCGAGCACGGTGCCGGCGCCGACGATCGTCCCCGGGGCCTTCGCCCGCGCCATCTCCCGGATGATCTCGACCGCGCCCGGCACGGTCATCGTGATCTCGACGGCCGTGACCCCGCCCCGTCCGAGCGCGGCGGCCGTCTCGGCCAGCCGGCCGGCGTCCTTCATGCGGATGACGGCCACGGCCTTGGCCGCCAGGATGGCGTCGAGGGCCTGGTCTCGGTTCACGTTCGGCCTCTTTCTAGCGCTTGACCCGGCCCGACCGGTCGCCCTTGACCAGGGCCAGGATCTCCTTTTCGGTCGCGAGGTTCCAGTCGCCGGGAATCGAGTGCTTGAGCGCCGACGCGGCCACAGCGAAATCGAGCGCCTCGGCGTCGGATCCGAGCGTCGTCAGTCCGTGGATGAGGCCGGCGGCAAAGGCATCGCCCGTGCCGATCCGGTCGACGATGGCCCGGATCTCGTAGCTCGGCCCGGCGAGAAAGCCGGACCGGTTCCTCATCACGGCCGACCAGCGGTTCCAATCCGCGCTCAGGCTCTCCCGGAGGGTGATGGCCGCGCGCTGGACGTTCGGGAAGGCCGCCATGACCTCGGCGGTCAGGGTCTCGTAGGCCTTGAGGTCGAGCCGCCAGGACCCCGGATCGACCGGCGAGCCGAGGCCGAGGGCTTTCTGGCAGTCCTCCTCGTTGCCGACGAGGACGTCCGCGAGGTCCGCGATCTCTCTCATCACCTCCGGCGCCGGCCGCCCGTAGCGCCACAGCTTGGCCCGGTAGTTGAGGTCGAGCGAGACGGTCATAGCCATGGCCCGGGCCGCCCGGACGGCCTCGATCGTCAGGGCCGCGGCCGAGGCGCTGACGGCCGGCGTGATGCCCGTGACGTGCAGCCAATCCATGCCGTCGAGGGCCTTTGCCCAATCGATGTCCCCCAGCTTGGCCTCGGCGATGCCCGAGCCCTCCCGGTCGTAGAGGACCTGCGAAGGCCGCTCGTTGGCCCCCGTCTCGGCGAAGTAGATCCCCAGCCGCCGCCCGGCCCTCACGACCGCGCCGACGTCGACGCCGTAGCGCCGCAGCTCGCCGAGGGCCGCCTTGCCCACCGGGTTCGCCGGCACGACGGAGATCCAGCGCGACTGATGCCGGAGGATGGCCAGCGACACGGCGACGTTCGCCTCTCCCCCGCCGAACACGGCCTCGAGCCGGGGCGATTGGAACAGACGCTCCCGTCCCGGCGGCGACAGCCGCAGCATGATCTCTCCGAACGTCGCAACCTTCGCCATCCCTCTTCTCCTCTGTCTCTTGCAGCGCTTTTCCGGTCTTCACCATAGCACACTCCGGGTTATCGCGTGAAGTCAATCGGATGTGGGCAGCGCAATCTGCCGGTAGCAAGGAGTATCAAGCGAGCGCGTAAGGACCGTGGCGCAGGGGCGATGCCCGGAGGAGGGCGTGGGAGGGGCGAGCGGGCACGGTTCCTCGAGCAAAAGCGAGAGGAGAGCGAGCCCCGGATACGAGGGGGTTTGGCGCGCTGGGCCAAACCCCCGACCCGACGGAGCGGCACGCCCCGAGCCGAGAAGTCCTTTGAGCGAGCGTAGACGTCCTTGTCAACCGTTGACTTAGCCCGCCAACCGAGTAAAATGGGCGAACACCCCGGAGTTCGACCCATGGAAAGACTGAAGAACGCGTTCTTGATCCTCCTCGGCTGCGCCATCAGCGGCCTGGCCTACGCCCTGTTCCTGATCCCGCACCATTTCGTCCCGGGCGGCGTCTCGGGCATCGCCATCATCATCAACTACTTCGCGACCCTCCCGGTCGGCGCCCTGATCGTCCTCCTCAACGTCCCGGTCTTCCTGCTCGGGTTGAAGACCATGGGCAAGAGGTATGTCCTCAACAGCCTGGCCGGCATGGTCGTCTCGGCCGTCTTCATCGACTTCTTCAACAAGGTCCTCAAGCTGCCGCCGGCCACGTCGAATCCCGTCCTGGCCTCGATCTACGGCGGCGTCATGCTCGGCGTGGGCCTGGGCATCGTCTTCCGCGGCCGGGCCTCGACCGGCGGCTCCGACATCATCGGCATGGTCCTCAGCAAATACACGGGGATGCCGCTCGGCTACGCCATCATGGTCACCGACTTCATCGTCATCTCGGCCTCCGGCTTCGCCCTTCACAGCCTCGAGGCCCCGCTCTACGGCTATCTCGTCCTCTTCCTCTCGACAAAAGTCATCGACCTGATCCTCGAGGGCTGGAACTACTCCAAGCTGGTCCTCATCACCTCGACCCGGACCGACGAGATCGCCGAGTTCATCCTCCACGGCCTCGACCGCAGCGGCACGGCCCTGCACTCCCGGTCGCTCTACCTCAACCGCGAGGGCGAGATCATCCTGACCGTCATCCACCGCAAGCAGCTGGCCGACCTCCGGACCTTCATCAAGAAAACCGATCCGGAGGCCTTCGTCATCATCAACGACACCTACGACGTCCTGGGCAAGGGCTTCAAGTCGCACCTCATCACCTAGGCCCTTTCACGCCCGTTTTGGAGTAAAATAGGTCCGGATTTTCCCGGAAAGGAGACCGCCGATGCGCCCGGAAAAGGCCCTATTTCCCCTCCTCGCATTGGCCCTCATGGCCTGCGCCGGCGCCGCCTCGGCCCAGCAGACGGGCCCCGAGGCCCTCGGCTTCAAGAAGCACTTCACCGTCGAGATCACCAATCCCTCGGCCCTCACCCTCGAGAACCAGGCCGTCATCCTCGACGTGGCCGAGATCCGGGCCACGGTGGCCCCCGACTTCAACACTTATATGTACATGTTCTTCGACACGAGCCGGGGCGAATACGCCCCGGTCGTCTCGCAGGCCGACGATCTCGACAAGGACCGCTACCATGACGAGATCGTTCTCGTCCGGACGCTCCCGGCCCATTCGACGACGCGCCTGGCCTGCTATTACGCGCCCAATCAGAGCTTCCAGCTTATGCCGACCGCGAAGGCCTTCGCCCGCGGCCTGTGGGAACAGGGCGGGGCCGAGGCCGGCTGGGAATCCAACCGCGTCGCCTATGACTTCGTCCACGGCGCGATCGGCGTCTTCGGCAAGCTCACGCCCGGCCTGGTCATGAAGGGCTTCCCCGCCGGCCTGGCCAAGTCCCAGGATTGGGGCGCGCGGACGGTCGATCCCGGCGCATCCGCCGGCGCCGGCGGCCTGTCCCTCTGGGACGGGGCCAAGCGCCTGCCGCTCTTCGGCGCGGGAGCGCCCCAGGCCAAGGTGACCGTCATCTCCCCCGGTCCTCTGCGCGGCCTGGTCAAAGCGGAATACCCGCCGGTGAAGACGGCCGCGGGCGAGGTCGCGCTGACCGTCTACCTCTCGGCCTTCGCCGAGAACTTCTATTGCCGCCAGGACGTGATCGTCGCCGGCAAGGCCGGCTCTCCGGTCGTTCTGGGCCCGGGCCTCGAGAAGCTCCCCGGCGAGATTTTCGTTCTCACCGAGGCCAAGGGTGTCCTCTCGACCTACGGCCGAGGCGCCGGCAAGTCCGGTTCGACCGGCCTGGCGGCGATCTTCCCGCCGTCCGCGTATACCGGGCTCGGCGACTCCGCCCTCGACCGCTCCGTCAAGCTCACCGGAAAGAGCGGCGCCCGATTGACCTTTTGGCTGGCGGGCGCCTGGGAGCGGGGCGTGACCTCGGCCGACGCCCGATCCGCCAAAGATTGGGCCGGCCGCGCCGACGACCTGGCGCTCCGCCTCCTCGTTCCCGTGAAAGTGGAGTTCAAGGCCCAATGATATCCGACCCCGGCTTCCGGCCGCTCTTCCCCGCCTGGACCGGCTACCTCGATCGGGCCAAGGCTTCCGCGCCGGCGCCCCTCCGCATCGGCATCGAGCGCGAGGACGGGCTCGTCTCCGTCTTCGAGACCATCGCCCCCTCGAAGGACGGCGATCCCGAATCCACCTTCCGCCTCGTCGAGCGGGTGGTGAAGTTTCTGCTCTGGTCGCGGGGCGGCTGGCGCGTCCACGTCCAGGGCCCGTCGGCGATCGGCCGCCGCCTCAAAGCGGATTACGCCGAGTCCGGCGTCCGGGCCTTTGACGCCCGGGTCATGGGCGGCGTTTACGAGCATCCCCTCGAGGTCGTCCTCCACAGCCCGGCGACCTTTCCCGAGCCGCGCGAGGGCACTCACTTCCCCGGCGGCTACCTCGACGGCTGCCGCATCGGCTTCGACCTCGGCGCCAGCGATTACAAGGTCGCCGCGGTCATGGACGGCGAACCTGTCTGGAGCGAGGAGATCCCGTGGTCGCCCGGGGAGCAGGCGGATCCCGCGTATCATTACGAGCACATCCAGGCCGGCCTGAAGAAGGCCGCCTCCCACCTGCCACGCGTCGACGCCATCGGCGGCTCCTCGGCCGGCATCCTCATCAGACGGCAGGTCCGCATCGCCTCCCTCTTCCGCTCCGTCCCCCCGGACCTCTTCGAAACTCGGGTCAAGACCCTCTTCGACCGCATCGCCGCGGATTGGGCCGTGCCCTTCGAGGTCCTCAACGACGGCGAGGTCACGGCCCTGGCCGGCCGCCTCTCGCTCGGCGAGACCGGCGTCCTCGGCGTGGCCATGGGCTCGAGCGAGGCGGCGGGCTTCCTCGACAACGACGGCCATATCCCCGGCTGGCTCGACGAGCTGGCCTTCGCCCCCGTCGATCTCGATCCCGAAGCCGCCGTCGACGAGTGGTCGCAGGACCACGGCGTCGGGGCCAACTACTTCTCGCAGCAGGCTGTCGCCCGGCTGGCCCTGGCCGCCGGCCTGTCCTTCCCGCCGGAGATGAAGCTCCCCGAGCGGCTCAAAGACGTCCAAGCCCGGGTCGCCGCCGGGAGCGTCGCGGCCGCGCGCGTCTTCGAGCAGATCGGCGCCTATCTCGGCTACACGATCCCCTGGTACGAGGTCTTCTACAGCTTCAAGAACCTGCTCGTCCTCGGCCGGGTGATGTCCGGGCCGGGCGGCCAGATCATCGTCGACAAGGCCTCGGAGATCCTCGCCGCCGAGTTCCCGGCCGTCGCCGCCCGCGTCCGCCTCCGCCTCCTCGACGAGAAGAGCCGGCGCGTCGGCCAGGCCGTGGCCGCCGCCAGCCTGCCCGAAATCACAGGAGATCCCCGATGAAATTCGCCAAATCCGACGCCTCGGTCTTCATCCCCGACGGCACGCCCGCGGAAGAGGCTTTCCGCCGCGTCACCCACCTCGGCATCGGCGCCCACCAGGACGATTGCGAGATCATGGCCTTCCACGGCATCCAGAAATGTTTCACCAGCCAGGAGCTCTGGTTCGGCGCGGTGACGGCCACGAACGGCGCCGGCTCGCCGCGGGCCGGCGAGTACGCCGCGATGAGCGACGCCGACATGGCCGGCCTGCGGCGCCGCGAGCAGGAGAAGGCCGCCGTCCTCGGCAACTACGGCGCCCTCGTTCAGCTCAACTACACCAGCGCCGAGGTCAAGGACACGGCCAAGAGCCCGCTCAAAGCGGACCTGGTCAAGATCCTCAAGCTGGCCCGGCCCGAGGTCGTTTACACCCACAACCCGGCCGACAAGCACGACACCCACCTGGCCGTCGCCTTCACGGTGATCGCCGCCCTGCGCGAGCTCGCCCCCGACGAGCGCCCGACGACCTTCTACGGCTGCGAGGTCTGGCGGGGCCTGGACTGGATGGACGACGAGGACAAGGTCCCGCTCGACGTCGGCCGCCGCGAGAACCTGTCGATGGGGCTCATTGGCGTCTACGACTCGCAGGTCGAGGGCGGCAAGCGCTATGACCTGGCGACGGTCGGACGGCGCCGGGCGAACGCCGTCTATTTCCAGTCGCACGCGACCGACGAGGCCGAACAGCTCTGGTTCGCCATGGACCTGACGCCGCTCATCCGCGATGACCGGCTCGACGTCGCGGCCTATGTGCTGGGCCACGTCGACAGGTTCCGGGCGAGCGTCGCCGGCAAGATCCAAAAATATTGGGCCGGCCGGCGCTGACCCGAACGCGGAGGAACCCATGGAGATCATCATCCAGCCCGACAGCCACCAGGCCAGCCAGATCGCGGCCCGCATCGTTGCCCGCATCGTCCGCGAAAAGCCCCACGCCGTGCTCGGCTTCGCCACCGGCAACACCCCGCTCCAGCTGTACCGGAATCTCGTCCGGATGCACCGCGAGCAGGGGCTGGATTTCGCGGGCGTCACGAGCTTCAACCTCGACGAGTACGTCGGCATCCCGCCGGCCCACCCGTCCTCGTTCCACAGCTACATGTGGGCCCACCTCTTCAGCGGCATCAACATGCCCCGCGAGCGGGTCCATATCCCCGACGGCCTGACGGCCGATATCCCGGCCGCCTGCCGTCAGTACGAGCAGAGCATCCGCTCGGCGGGCGGCATCGACGTCCAGGTCCTGGGCATCGGCACGAACGGCCACATCGGCTTCAACGAGCCCTCGTCGTCGCTCTCGTCGCGGACGCGGATCAAGACCCTGACCGAGGAGACGCGCCTCGACGCCGCGGCCGCGTTCGGCGGCGAGGAGTCCGTGCCGACCCACGTCCTGACCATGGGGCTGGGGACGATCATGGACAGCAAGATGTGCCTGCTCCTCGCCTTCGGCAAGAAGAAGGCCAGGGCCATCGCCCTGGCGGTCGAGGGCGCGGTCACGGCCATGGTCCCGGCCTCGGTCCTGCAGATGCACCCGCGGGCCGTCCTCGTCGTCGACAAGGACGCCGCGTCCGAGCTCAAGATGGCCGACTATTACGCCTGGGTTTACGAGCATAAGCCCGATTGGCAAAAATATTGAAAGGGGTCACACCATGATCAAGCCGCTCAAGCATGTCCTGTGGGCCACGGATTTCTCGGAGGAGTCCGGCGAGGCCCTGGCCTACGCCGATTTCTTCGCCCAGACGTTCCAGGCCAAGCTCACGGCCCTCCACGTCGTGCCCGATTTCGCGCCCGCGCTCTACGAGACCCTGCCCGAGGTCGAAGCCGAGCTCGTCGGCCAGATCGAGGCCAGCAAGGCCAACGCCAAGATCAAGCTCGACCAGCTGTGCCAGAGCCGGGGCGTCTGTCCGACGAAGGTCCTCATCGCCGAGGGCTCCCCGGCCGCGGTCATCCTGAAGACCGCCCGCAAGGAAGGCGCCGATCTGATCGTCGTCGGACGGCGGGGCGTCGCCGGGCCCGAGCCGAACCTGATCGGCGGGGTGACGACGCGCCTCCTGCGGGGCTCGCGCGTCCCGGTCCTCGTGACCAAGGGGACGTCGGCCGCCAAGCCCGCCTCCCTCCAGAAGCTCCTCGTCCCGACCGATTTCTCGGCCACCGAGGACGTCGAGCGGGGCCACGCCTGGATGCTGGCCAAGACGCTCGGCGCCGGCCTGACGTTCCTTTATGTCCTCGAGCTCTTCGGCCATGACTTCCGCCTCACCGAGGAGATGTTCGCGGTCGTCCGCAAGAGGCTCGCGGCCCGGGGACGGCGGGAGCACAAGGCTGTGGAGACCCGCGACGACGTCATCCATGCCGCCCGCTCCTGGGAGGGCATCATTCATTACGCCGAGACCAAGTCGTTCGACCTGATCGTCATGTCGACGAGCGTCCGGCGGCTGGCCCGGCTCTTCCTCGGGAGCACGACGGAAAAGGTCATCGCCCACAGCCGCGTCCCGGTCTACGCCATTCCGCGGGAGAAGTGATCCCCTGAAGAAAGAGTACCGCCCGATGGCCCTGGGTTTCTGGGGCGTCGGCGCGCCGCTCGGCGTCTTCGGGTGCCTCTTCTGCCCGACGGCGGCCGAGCGGCTGACGGTTCTCGTCCTCGCGGGCCTGTTCCTGGCCGTCGGCGCCCTCATCTTTAGGGCCCAGAAGTGACCGCATGAGGCTCGCCGCCGTCGATTGGCTGTTCATCGCCTGGTATTTCGTCCTCTCGATCGCCATCGGCCTCTACTATTCCAGGAAGGCCGGGCAGAGCATCTCCGAATATTTCGTCGGCGGCCGGAGCCTGCCCTGGTGGCTGCTCGGCACCTCGATGGTCGCGACCTCGTTCTCGTCCGACACGCCCCTCGCCGTCACCGGCATTGTCGTCAAGGACGGCATCGCCGGCAACTGGCTGTGGTGGAACTTCATGCTGGGCGGGGCCCTGACCATCCTCTTCTTCGCCCACCTCTGGCGCCGGGCCGAGGTCGTGACCGAGGTCGAGTTCATCGACCTCCGCTACTCGGGACGGCCGGCCCGGTTCCTGCGCGGCTTCAAGGCCCTTTACCTCGGCGTCCCGGTCTCGTGCATCACCTTCGGCTGGGTGACGCTGGCCATGGTCAAGATCATCCAGACGGTCTTCGGAACGAGCGGCGTCACGGCCATGGCCATCTGCCTGGGACTGACGGTCTTTTACACCACGTTGAGCGGGCTGTGGGGCGTCGTGGCCACGGACATGCTGCTCTTCGGCGTGGCCATGGCCGGGTCGATCATCCTCTCGGTCGTCTCGGTCGAGAAGGCCGGCGGCATCGCGGCCCTCGTTCGATCGGTCCGGGCGATCGGCGCGGCCGGCGGCAAGGACTATCTCGCGGTCCTGCCGCCGCTCGGCCAGGCCCTGCCCCTGGCCTTCTTTGTCGCCCTCTTCGTCCAGTGGTGGGCCGTCTACTATCCGGAAGCGGAGCCGGGGGGCGGCGGCTGGGGCGCGCAGCGGATGCTCGCGGCCAAGGACCCGCGGCACGCCGTCAAGGGGACGCTCTGGTTCACCGTCGCCAACTACGTCGTGCGGCCCTGGCCCTGGATCCTGACGGCCCTGGCGGCCATGGCCCTCTTCCCCGGATTGACCGCGGCGCCGCAGGGCCAGATGGAGGCGGCCTACCCGCGGATGATGGCCTTCCTGCCGAAGGGCATCGCCGGCATCGTCGTTGCCTCGCTTTTCGCCGCCTTCATGTCGACGATCGAGTCCATCGTCAACCTCTCGGGCTCGTATCTGCTCAATGATCTCTATAAGCCGTTCGTGAGGAAAAACGCGAGCGAGCGGCACTACGTCGCGGCCTCGCGAGTCCTGGTCCTGATCGTATCGCTGCTCGGCGCCGGCTTCTCGTTCGTCCTCGGCAGCGTCCGGATGGGCTGGCAGCTCGTCATGGAGCTTTCGGCCGGGATCGGGTTGGTGCTGCTCTTGCGCTGGTATTGGTGGCGGGTCAGCGCCTGGTCGGAGATCGCGGCCCTGAGCGCCTCGGCGGTGACGGCCACGGTCTTGAAGATCGTTCCGGACAACCCCGTCACGCGGGCCGTGGGGCGCGGGCTCGGACGGCTCGGCTTCGCTCCCGACCCATGGGGCGTGGGCATCCTCGTCATCGTCGCCGTGACGACGGCCGTCTGGATCGCGGTCACGTTTCTGACCAGGCCCGACGACGAGGCCAAGCTCCTCGCCTTTTACAGGAAGGTCCGGCCGGGCGGAGCCTGGGGGCCGATCGCGCGCCTCGACGGCCGGCGATACCGGCTCCAGGCCGCGCCGTTCGCGGGATGGGCCTTGGCCGTGGTCATGATCGTTTGCCTGCTCTTCGGCCTCGGCCGGATCATCTTCATGGACTGGGGACGGGGCGCGGCCTATCTCGCGGCCGGGCTCGCCTGCGCTTTGGGATTGTCCAAGATCATCTCTCGGATCAAGTGGGAGGTACCATGAGAAGAACGGGGACGTTCCTGATCGGCGTCGTCATCGTGGGCGCGGCTCTGGCGGTCGTGGGCTGCGGCAAGGCCCCCTCCGGCGCTCGTCCGGGAGCAGGAACCGAAGCGGCTGGGACGGCGAAGGGCCCTGTTTTCGGCTATCCGGTGGCCGGGGAACCTTGGTATTTCGTGAAGGCCCCGCTCGTTCTCGAGGAGGTCCCGGCCGAGCTCCGGGACGCGGCCTGGAGCGTCGACCGGGTCGAGGTCGACGGGACGAGGATCAGGGATTATCTCGTTTACCAGGACGGCCGCGAGATCGACAAGCTGGCGGTCAAGGTCCGCGGCGGCAAGATCACCCTCGAGGTCAAGGCCCGGCATGCCTGGCAGCCGGGGGCCCGGGCCGAGATGAAGGTCCAGCTTGTCGAGCCGAAGTCCGGGGACATCCGGATGCTCAAAGCCTCGGGAACGGCCCCTGCGGGCAAAGGCTATTGGGACCCGGCCTGGAAGAGCTACGCCTCGCTGGTGATCTCGGAGGAAAGCGGCTTTGCCCGCAAAGCCTATCCCGTGCATGCGACCCTCGGCATCCTGGCCAACTACCTCGCCTCGCCCGACGAGGTCAGGGTCGTGATCGGCGAGAAGGCGGGCGGCGACATCGTCTATCGGGAGGTGCCGAGCCAGGTCTACGACGTCATGACCTGGAACGATGCCAAGATCCTGGGCGCCGAGGAGATCGACCCCAAGACCGGCGAAAAAGTCGTCCGTTATCACCCGACGACATCCTTCGGCGTCGCCTTCCTGGCCGATGTCGCGGCCGGGTCCAAGGCTACCTATCTCGTCTTCTATAACAACCCCGGCGCGCCGAAGCCGGCCTACGCGACTGATCTCGCGGTCGCCAAGGGCAAGGGCCTCGGCCGGACGGTCGAGAACGCCTTCTACAAGATCGCTCTCCACGAGACGAGCGGCGTCATCGATGAGATCGTCGAGAAATCCACCAAGATCAAGCTCGAGCACAAGCTCGAGACGAACGGGGCCATCCACTGGAACCCGGACGTCTACGCGCCGCCGCACGCCTGGTATCACAGCTCGGACTGGACGAACCCTTCAGCCGAGGAGGAGACGGGGCCCGTTTTCTATTCGCTCAACCTCAAGGGGAAGCTGCCGCAGCCGGAGGGCGTGGACATCGGCATCCGCTATCACTTCTATGCCGGGACCCCCGTCGTCATGGTCGAGTCCGTCATCACCATGGGCAAGGACACGTTCGTCATGGCCCTGCGCAACGCCGAGGTCGTCTTCAACAAGGCGGTCTTCACCAAGGCTGCCTTCAAGGAGGGCCTCAAGACCGAGATCCTGGATTTCGCGGCCTCCAAGATGCACCCGGACCACGCCGCCGTGCTCCGGCCGGACACGCCTTGGGTCAGCTTCTTCGACGAGGGCAAGGGCATCGGCTTCGCCTCCCTCTACCTGGACATGGCGACCCCCAACCTGAACGGCGGGCTGGCCTCTCTCGAAGAGCCCTTCATCTATATCCAACACGGGCCGTGGTATTACGTGTCGCGGGGCTTCGTCTATTCGTTCGCCACGAACAACCAGACCCGGATGCTCCCCGTCAAGGCCGGGAGCGTCTATTATGACCGCAGCGCCTGGCTCGCCTTCCCGTATCCGAAGAGCGAGGGGATCGGCGCCTACCTCGACGGCCGTTTCAACGAGCTCAAGTGGCCTCTCGCCGTGCGGGAGGACATCGAGACCTACAAGGAGAGCCCGGAGGGCTGGGTCGTGCCCATCCTGACCGAGCCCTTCGAGGAAGGCGTCAAGGGCGCCACCGGCGGCAAGGACCGGCACAAGCCCGGTTGACAAACGCGGGGCAAACGTCTCTAATTGTCGGGATGAAAAGGATCCTGATACCCGGCATGATCTGGGCGGCGCTGGCTCTCGTGCCGGTGGTGACCCAACCCCAGGAGACCCCTCAGGTCGTCGAGGCCAAGGGCCTCATCTCCTGCGACGCCGTGCGCCCCGGCGAAACCTTCAAGGTCGCGGCCATCCTCAAGGTCCGGCCGGGATATCACATCAACGACAACGCTCCGCTCGACGAGCTCATGATCCCGACCGAGCTCACGTTCGGAGAGAACGGGGACTTCGAGGTCGTCGAGATCTCCTACCCCAAGGGGCGCCGGGCCCGCTTCGCGTATTCCGAAGCCGAGCTCGTCGTTTACGAGGGCGAGGCGGTCCTGGGCGCGCTCGTCAAAGCCAAGAACGGCTTGGCGGCGGGCGCCCGGACCCTCAAAGCCTCCGTGAGCTACCAGGCCTGCAATAACGAATCGTGCCTGCCGCCGAAAGAGCTGCCGTTCGAGATCGCCGTCCCGGTCACGACCGGCGGCGCCTGCACCCCCGTCCATCCCGAGATCTTCGACAAGATCCGCTTCAAGTCCCTCCAGAAATAGGAGGACCATGGCGTCGTTCCGCGATATCCCCTCCCTCGACGCTCTCCTGGCCGACCCGGGCCTCTCCCCGCTTCTCGACCGGTTCGGGCGCGACGCGGTGGTGACCGCCGCCCGTGGATCCCTCGACGAAGTCCGGGCCGTCCTCGCCGCCAAGGGCCCCGCCCCCGATCTCGAGCCGCCGGCCCTCGTCGAGAGGATCCGCGGCCGCCTCGAGGGCCGGTTCGCGCCGTCCCTGGCGCCGGCCGTCAATGCCACCGGCGTCATCATGCATTCGGGGCTCGGCCGGGCCGTCCTTTCCGGCGCCGCCACGGCCGCCCTCGGCGCGATCGCGTCCGGTTATTCGACGCTCGCCCTCGACCTCGATTCGGGCAAACGCGTCCCGCGCGACCGTCATATCGAGCCGCTCCTCCGCGAGCTCACCGGGGCCGAGGCGGCGACCGTCGCCAACAACAACGCCGCCGCGACGGTCCTCATCCTCAACACCCTCGCCCGCGGCAAGGAGGTCGTCGTTTCGCGCGGCCAGCTGGTCGAGATCGGCGGCTCCTTCCGCATGCCCGATGTCATGGCCACGAGCGGCGCCGTCCTCCGCGAGGTCGGCACGACCAACAAAACACATCTGCGCGACTACGAGGCCGCCCTCTCCCCCGCGACCGGGGCCATCCTCCGCGTGCATCACAGCAACTACCGGATCGTCGGCTTCGCCGAAGAGCCGCCCCTCGAAGAGCTCGTCGCCCTCGGCCGGGCCCATGGCGTCCCCGTCGTCGACGACATCGGCAGCGGGGCCCTCGTTGACCTGGCCGCTTTCGGCCTGGCGACCGAGCCGCTCGTCCAGGCCAGCGTCCGGGCGGGGGCCGACGTCGTCTGCTTCAGCGGCGACAAGCTCATCGGCGGCCCGCAGAGCGGTCTCATCGTCGGCCGGACCGAATGGATCCAGAAGATCCGCAAGAACCCGCTGGCCCGGGCCTTCCGCTGCGGCAAGCTCACCCTATCGGCGCTCGAGGCCACGCTCAGGCTTTTCCTGGTCCCCGACAAGCTCACCGAGCGACACCCGATCTATCGCATGCTGGCCATGACCCCGGCGGGGCTCGAGACCCGCGGCAACGCCCTCATGCGTTCGCTCCGCGCCTCGCTTCCGGGCTCGGTCTCGCTCTCCCTCGAGGACTCCGAAGCCCAGGTCGGAAGCGGCGCCGTCCCCGTTGAGACCCTCCCCTCGAAGGTCCTGACCGTCCGCTCGCCCGCCGTCGCCCCCGAGGAGCTGGCCCGGCGCCTCCGCCGTGCGGCGCCTCCGGTCTTCGCCCGTGTCCATAAGGACGCCGTCCTGCTCGATCTTCGTACCATCCAGCCGGGCGAGGAGCCCCTCGTCGAGCGCGCCCTCTCAGGGATCCTCCGGTGATCGATTATCAAAAGCGCAAGAGGATCATGGGGCGGTCGATCGCCCTCGGCCACTGCATCTGCAATCCCAAGGAGCCTTGCCCCTGCGACCTCTTCAAGCGGAAGAACGTCTGCCTCTGCTCCGGCGAGCGCGAGGACGACGCCCCCGAAAATGTCGCCCTGACGAGCCTCGTCGAGAACGCCGGCTGCGCCTCAAAGATCGGCCAGGAGGACCTCAAGCGGGCCCTCTCGGGCCTGCCCCGCGTCCGCGACCGCCGCGTCCTCGTCTCCTCCGAGACCTGCGACGACGCCGGCGTCTACCGCCTCACGCCCCGCACGGCCCTCGTCCAATCGGTCGACGTCTTCACCCCCGTCGTCGACGATCCCTACGCCTTCGGCGAGATCGCCGCGGCCAACGCCGTGAGCGACATCTACGCCATGGGCGGCCGCCCCCTCACCGCCCTCTCGATCATCGCCTTCCCCGTCGAATCGCTCTCGCCGCGCGTCATGAACAAGATGCTCCAGGGCGGGGTGGCCAAGCTGCGCGAGGCCGGCGTCGCCCTCCTCGGCGGCCACAGCATCAAGGACCGCGAGGTCAAGCTCGGCTTCGCCGTGACCGGCGTCGTCGATCCCCGCCGGATGACGGTCAACAGCAAGGCCCGTCCGGGCGACGTCCTCATCCTGACGAAGCCCATCGGCACCGGCACGCTGAGCTTCGCCCGCCAGATCGGGCGGGCCCCCGCCGACGGCCTCGCCGCCGCGGAGCTCTCCATGCGGGCCCTCAACCGCGCCGCCGCCGAGCTCATGACCGCGGCCGGCGTCACCACGGCGACCGACATCACCGGCTTCGGCCTGGCCGGCCACCTCTCCGAGATGGCCAGCCGGAGCGGCGTCGAGATCGAGATCTACGGCGAGTCCATCCCCGTCTTTCCGGGCGTCCGCGACCTCATCCGGGCCGATGTCGTCTCCGGCGCCGTGGAGCGCAACCGCGAGTACTCCTCGGCCTTCGTCAGGCGCGACCGGGCCGCGGGCCAGGACCTCGAGACGCTCCTCTACGATCCGCAAACTTCGGGCGGGCTCCTGATGGCCGTCCGCCGCGCCAAGGCCCCCGCGCTCCTCGCGGCGCTCCACAAGCGGGGCGTCTCCTCCGCGGCCGTCGTCGGCCGCGTCACCCGCAAGGGCCCGGCCCGCCTCATCCTCAAGGCCGGCCCGCCTCGCGCCTGACCATGGCCGACCTCGACCACGTCATCATCGGCACAGCCGGCCACATCGACCACGGCAAGAGCGCCCTCGTCCGGGCCCTGACCGGGACCGATCCCGATACCCTCCCCGAGGAGAAGGCCCGGGGCATGACCATCGAACTTGGCTTCGTCTTCCTGGACGACCCCGACGCCCCCAAGCAGATCGTCTTCATCGACGTCCCCGGCCACGAGAAATTCGTCAAGACCATGGCCGCCGGCGCCTCCAACATCGACGCCGCCCTCCTCGTCATCGCCGCCGACGAAGGCCTCGCCGTCCAGACCCGCGAGCACTTCGACATCCTGCGGCTCCTCGAGATCAGGCTCGGGGCCATCGCCCTGACCAAGTGCGACCTCGTCGACGAGGCCCGCCTGGCCGAGCTCACGGCCACGGTCCGGCACTTCGTGCGCGGCTCGTTCCTGGCCGACGCCCCCATCCTGCCCGTCTCGGCCCTCTCCGGGGCCGGGCTCCCCGAGCTCAAATCGGTCCTACGCGACCTCGCCCGCCGGGCCGCCCCGCGGCCCGACAACGGCATCTTCCGCATGCCGATCGACCGGGTCTTCACCATGCGCGGCTTCGGCACGGTCGTCGCCGGCACGGTCCTCGGCGGCGCGGTCCGGACCGGGGACCGAATCGTGATCTATCCCGAAGGGCTCGAGACGCGCGTCCGCGGCGTCCAGGTCCACGGCTCGAAGGCCGACCGCTCCGGTCTCGGGCGGCGCACGGCCCTCAACCTCCAGGACCTCGCCAAGGAGGGCCTCCGGCGAGGCCAGGTCGCCGCCGCACCCGGCTCGCTCACCCCCACAACCCGCCTCGACGCCCGCTTGGACGTCCTGCCCTCGGCGCCTCGCGAGATCAAGCATCGCGACCGCGTCCGCCTGCACATCGGCACGGACGAGGTCATGGCCCGGCTCTCGGTCATCGAGGCCCAGGCCATCGCCCCGGGCGCCTCCGCCTCGGTCCAGTTCATCCTCGAACGGCCGGCCGTGGCTCTCCCCGCCGACCGGTTCGTTATCCGCTCTTTCTCGCCCATCGTGACCATCGGCGGCGGGCGGGTCCTGGACGCGGCGCCCCCGAAGCACAAGCGCTTCAGCGGCGGGGTCGCCGAAGGCCTGGAGAAGCTCGGCGGCAGCCCCCGCGACGCCGTCGAGCAGATGTTCCTGCAGGCCGCGGGCCGGCCCCGGTCCGCCGGCGAGATCGCGCTGAAGCTCGGCCGCGTCGAGACCGAGGTGGACACGGCCGTCGCCGTCCTGGCCGACGACGGCGTTCTCGTCGTCATCCCAGGGGACAGGCCCGAACGGTACGTTCACAGGGCGGCCTTCGCCGCGCTGTCGGAGGGCCTCATCGCCTCTGCCCGCGATTATTTCGAGGAGAATCCCTACCGGGCGGCCATGCCCTACTCCGACCTCCGCGCGGCCTTCTTGGAAACGGCCGATGCCGCAACGCTCAAGCCCGTCCTCGACGGACTTCTGGCCGCGGGCACGCTCGTCCGGGCCGGGAGCGAGATCGGCCTCGCCGGCCGGCAGCCGAAGACCGACCCGGTCCAGGCCGAGCTGCGCTCCCGCGTCGAGGACGCCTTCCGCAACGCCCGTTTCTCCGCGCCCCTCGAGGAGGACGTCCGGTCGCGACTGGGGCTGAATCCTTCGGTCTTCAATCCCGTTCTCAACGCCCTCCTCCGCTCGGGCGAGCTCGTCCGCCTCGCCCCGAAGGTCATCTATCACCGCGACACGGTCGATGAGGCCCGGGCCGCGGTCGCGGGCCTCATCGAACGCCACGGCGCCGTGACCATCGCCGAGCTACGCGACCGGCTGGGCCTTTCACGCAAATACGCCCAGGCCATCCTCGAATACTTCGACCGGACCGGCTACACCGTCCGCGTTGAGGACCGCCACGTCCCGGCCAAGCGCATCCCGGCTTAGAAGAACGCGCCGTCCGGGGCACGGCCGGCATGCGCTGACGCCGGCGGGCCTGACCCCCTAAGGTCCGCCGGTAGGTCAGGCGGTGGATGAGCCAGGGGTAGCCGCGGCCGGTTTTTCATGCCTGAAAAGGGCCCCGCCCGGCGCCTTGACTCTCCCATGCCTCAGGGGCTATAGTCCCCGCATCCCAGGGAGGGACCTCGGAGGAAACCGTGAAAGGCGTGTTCTGTCCAAATGTGAGTGCGGTGATGGCCGCGGCGGGGATCCTGGCGCTGGTGTCGATGCTGTCTTGGGCGGGGCCTCAGGCCCCTCAGGCTCAGAGGATTAAAACGCCCCTCCATGCCTTGGCGCCCGGCCTGCTGAAAAAGCTGACGGCCCCGACCTCCCGTGAAGTCATTCTCGAATCCATCAAGGCCCTGCAGCTCCCGTCCGCTCCCCTGTCACAGGCGGGCCGGCCGGCCAACCCGCCGATCAAGATGCAGATCCGCAAGGAGCCTGGGAAGGGCCAGCCGGCCGCCACGACGAGCGCCGCGGGCGCGGTCCTTGTCGCCGGCGTGAACACCGGCTACGAGAAGATCGACTGGAAGGCCGGCGTCTTCATCTCGCCCTTCACGGTTCCCAGATACGGCACGGGCAATTGGCCCGCCGCGATGATCAAGACGAACTCCATCAACTACATGAAAACTCAGGACCCGGGCATCGTCGTCCTCGATTGGCCGCTCATGTCCTCTGCCGGCTATTCGCTCTACGACACGATCCAGGTCTATCTCGAGCTGCCGCAGGAGGCCGGCCTCTATACGATCACGCTGAAAGCCGCCCGCAGCGACGGCATGTGCGATGTCCGGTGGGTCGGGCTCCGCACCAAATGCGGGTCCTACGCGTTATCGCTCCACCTCTCCGGCCAGGACGTCCCCATGACGAAGCTCATCGACGACAGCGGCTTCGTCGGCGTCATCAATATCGAACCGGGAGAGCCGCGCGACGGCTCCCTCTACGGCATGAGGCAATACAACGCCTGGCTCTCGGTCGAAGTCACAACCTGGGGAAACGTTCCGGACGAGTACATCCCGAAACTGAGCCCGCTCGTCTTCGCCGGCATCGTCATCACAAGGCTTTAAGAGATGATCAAAGTCGTCAGGCTTGAAGATAAGTTCGACCTATTCACGGATCGATGGAGCCCAAAGATCGTCGGTCGGGTCGATAACTACGACGTCAAGATCGTCAAGGTCGAGGGCGAGCTCGTCCGGCACGACCATAGGGACGAGGACGAGTTCTTCTATGTACTCAAGGGCCGGTTCGATCTCGAGCTCGATGATGGGACGGTCAGCATCCGGCCGGGCGAGATGGCGGTCGTGCCGCGAGGCGTCTTCCACAAGCCTTCGGCCAAAGGAGAAACCTGGCTCCTGCTCTTCGAATCCTCGAAGATCAAGCACACGGGCGACGTGGTGACCGATCGGACCTTGAAGCGGTTCGACGAGATCTGAGAGCCGCGCGACTTGGCTCCATTCGCCGGGCCCGGACGTTGAAGAAAAGCGAGTGCTAATCCTGGCCTCGCACGAACGCCAAAACGCAAGAGGAACGGAGCCGCCGGCATCAATTCTGAAGACCGGCCAGCCTCTTCCGCGCGTCCGCGACCTCGGGTAACCCCGGGTCGGCGTCCTTCCAGAGGTCGAGGAAGCGCCGGTATTGCTCGACCGCTTTCGCCTTCAGGCCCTTCTGTTCGTATAACTGGGCCAGGTTGTAGTGGTATCTGGGATGAACGATATACCGCGAAAGGTCGTTGGGGTCAAAGGCGATCAGCCGCTCATATTCGGCGATGGCCCCGTCGATGTCGCCTTTCTGTTCGTACGCCCTGGCCAAGACGTCCTTCATCATCGGCATGTTGTATAGAATCAGCGTGTCTTTCCAATTAAAATCAAGCGGGCGCAACGGTGTTTGTTTCTCGAATACGGCGATAGCGTTGTCGGGGGATCCGGCTTTGAGCGACAGCTCGGCAGACAAGAAATTCACATACAAGGACATCCATTCTTTCCGATTGGGCGTTTTTTCATAGAGCGATTTCATCTCCGCCAAGATGTTCCTGGCCAGGTCCATATGCCCGGCCTTCAACGCCAACAGCCCCGATAGGAATTTATAGACTCCCTGCCAGAACAATTTGCGTTCAGGATCGGCTTTGATGAAATCGCCAAGCCAGGATTCATTATACCTGCGGCTTTGATCGAGCTCTCCCCGGTCATAATAAATGAAGGCCTTCAGCAAGTTGATGTACTGTCGTCCCCAAACGTATCCCGGTCCTGCTTTCTTTTCGGCTTCACGGAAGTAAAGATCGCAGTCCTTCAAACGCCCCGACCAGATGCGGCAGAACCCTTTCCAAAGATAACCCGCCCTTTTATGCTCCGGAGAAGGGGTCGTGGCGATGAATTGGTCCATCCATTTTATCGCCTCCGTAAACTCCGCCTTCAAGGCATAAATGTATCCGACGCAAAAATAGGGATTATCAAGATCAGATTTGATCTTTAGCGCGTCTTTGTAATTCGCTATGGCCTCATCCAGCCGGCCCATATCAAAATAGGCCTCGGCCAGAGAATCAAGGGGATTGGCCTCGCCCGGGCTTAAAGAAACGTATATTTTTAAGTGCTCCAACGCCTTTGAATAGTCCCCCATCTTGACATAGGCAAAAGCCAGGTCGTTATGGGCCTCTCCATAGCTGGGATCCAGCTCCAGGGCCCTATTCAACTCCACGATGGCTTTATCAGAAACCCCCCTACTCCAGTAGCCTGCACCCAGGCTGTGAAACGCTTCTTTTTCCTTAGGATATTTATCGGTTAGCTGCCGGAGGATGCGGTCGGATTCTTCCGTATTCTTCTCCACTCTCAAGGCATAATCCGACTCGATATAAAGCCTTTCCTTTTCCGACGTCTTGACGGACAGCGCTTTGGCCCTTTTGATGGCGGCATCGGCCGCTTCGATGTTTTCAATATTAAAATTTGCAACAGCCAGGGCGTAATAGGCCATGGCAAAATCCGGGTCAAGAGCGACGGCTTTTTCGAAAGCGATCCTGGCATCATCATAATATAACTTCCGGAGATTCTCCTTTCCCGCCAGATAATAACTGTAGGCTTCCATCGAACGGGTCGTGACGTCAGCGATAGGCTTCTCTGAGGATCCGACGTTTATCGCGGCTAGGCCTAGGCCGGCGGAAATGTCCTTGGTCAGCTCATCGATCTGTTTATTGATGATGCTCGAAACGCCCTCGCCCTTCGAGCTGGAGCTCCTGAGGAGTTTTTTGGTGTCCACATCCAGGACTTTCACATCCGTGGCAAAGGTCTCCCCGGCTTTGATGTAGCTCCCTAGAACGATGGTCTTGATGCCCTCTTTTCGGCACAGCTCGAAACCGAGCTGCCTGTCGATGACTTCGACGTTCTTTTCTCCCATCTGCGCGAGAAGGTCTTGCATCCGTTCCCAGGTGGCCACATACAGCTTGTTTTCTCTCTCCAAGCTGGTGATCAAGAGGTCGGGAATGGCTTTTTGTAAGTAGTCGTAGGCCTTATCGCCGGTCTGATTGTTAAAGCTGATGACCGCTATGGAGTTCTCGATCTTGGGAGCGGAAACGATCGCGCTCCGAGTCCACGGACGCCATATCAAGAACGCCGCAGCGATCACAAGGCCACCGACGACCAGAGCCGGGACCAGGAGCTTCTTCAGGCTGAGCTTGACGGTGATCTCCCGGGACGTGATCGTCTTTCTCTCGGGCACGACGCGCTCCGTCGTGGGGATCCCTTTCTCGACCTTTTCGAGCTCGGCATGGACGTCGGAGGCGCTCTGGTATCGTTTCGCCTTGTCTTTTTCAAGGCACTTCAGGATGACGGCGCTCAAGTCGTCGGGAATGCCGGGGTTGAGCTGTTTGGGGTTCTTGGGGATCTCTCCCTTGTGCTTCATGGCGATGCTGAGGGCCGTCTCCCCGGAGAACGGGACGTGGCTCGTAGCCATCTCGTAAAGGATGACCCCCAAGGAATAGATATCGGAACGGCTGTCGACGTCCTTGGCCTCGGCCTGCTCCGGGCTCATGTACTCGGGCGTGCCGATCATCACGCCGGCTCCGGTCATCCCCCGGTCCTTGACCGAGCGGGCGATGCCGAAGTCCATGATCTTGGCGTTCCCGTTCTTGTCGATCATGATGTTCTGGGGCTTGAGGTCCCTGTGGACGATGCCCAGCGCGTGGGCCTCGGCCAGGCCGTCGCAGACTTGCTTGCCGACGCTCAGCAGCATGCCCAGGCTCAAGCTGCCGGACATGTGGATCATGCTCTTCAGGTCCTCGCCATGGACATACTCCATGGTGATGAAACGAGCCCCCTCGGATTCGCCCAGATCGAACATCGCGCAGACGTTCTTGTGCCGGATCCGCCGGGCCAATCGGATCTCGTTATGGAACCGGTCGATCGTGTCCTCGTCGGATGCGATCTCCGGCTTGACAAGCTTAAGGGCGATCTTCTCTTTGATCTTGGTGTCGAAAACCTTGTAGACCCTCCCCATGCCGCCGTGGCCGAGCTCCTCGATGACCTGGTAGCGGCCGGCAAAGGCCGAGCCGGTCGTGAGCTCGTGGATCGGCGCTTGGAGGGTTTCCGTCAGAACTGGAAGCTGGCCTTGGTGCGGAGGAAGCTGGGCGCCGCACTCGCCGCAGAATTTCAGGGTCTCGGGATTGTCGGAATGGCAGGTCGGGCACTTGACGGCCACGATAGATTCCCTTTCGAGTTGACCTCAGATTATCAAAGACGTCATCCCGAAGTCAATGGACTTGACGGTCTCTGCCGGGGGCGATAGGATAATCCAGCCTGCGGGAGGGTGAAGGATCCGGTGATCCTTCCGGACTTCAAAAGCGAACTCGAGGGAAATCGCCTCCGACGGAATCTCCCCTGTAGAACCGTAACTTGCTTATTTTTCTTGTGCTTATCGATCTTGATGGTTTGATCACGTTTAGGCTAGACTGAGCTGTTTTGAGCAGAAGTTTGCTCAATCTCTGCTCAATTTTTAAAGGGTATCTAAACAATTACGGCGGGGTGGTCTGGCTTTCGAGCGCATAATTCTGGATCACGGAGTCGAGGTATGAATACTAGCTTCCCAGTCAGTTCATCTCCCGCATTTTCACCGGACACGAGGCTGACGGTCATACGCCGGCTGCTCAAAGTCCAGAAGCCAGCACCAGGTTATTGAGCTAAAATTAAACACGCCAGGCGCTCTCGCCGCCCTCCCCTGCCCTCGCTTGGCCCCTTCGAACTAACCTCAGACCGTTGGGTCCGAAGTCCAGGATTGATTCGACGTGCTCAATCAATAGGGCCGTATGTAATTGATGACTTGTATGTAAACTGAGTCCAGCCATAAAATAGCGCGAAGGAATCAACAGGTATCATGAAAGCCACCCCGCGATGGGCACGCTTGAGGGAAGTGAGTTGGCTTTTTCTCAAACTCGGCGCCCTCAGTGTCGGCGGCCCAGCGGTTTATATCGCACTCATGCACCAAGAAACGGTGAATCGTCGCCACTGGATCGACGAGCAACGGTTCTTGGATCTGGTTGGTGCCACCAATCTCATTCCAGGGCCAAACGCGGCCGAGATGGCAATCCACTTGGGACTGATCCGGGCAGGATGGAGAGGATTAATTGCGAGCGGCGCACTATTTGTCTTGCCGGGAATGGCCGCCACGCTCGTTGTCGCTTGGGCATACGTCACATACGGCTCAATGCCCGCAATAGAATGGGTACTCTATGGTGTGAAGCCTGTGGTCATCGGAATCGTTCTTCAGGCTCTCTGGAGCCTAGGCCGGAAGGGAATCAAAGGTCCGATGACCGCTTTCGCCGGAATCCTCATTGCGGTGCTCTATGTTCTTGGATTCAACGAAATCGTACTTCTATTTTGCGGCGCCGCACTGGTTTTCTTGGCAAGTGGCGGCCACCAATTCTTGAAACATCGGCTAGAAGCGCTGGCCCCGATTCCAGTATTGTTACAGACGCCCCTGGCATCGTTTGGGGGGGGTGTTCTGCCTTTCAGTCAGACTACGCTCTTCCTCAGTTTTCTCAAAATCGGCTCTGTTCTTTTTGGCAGCGGGTACGTCCTTCTCGCCTTTCTCAGGTCTGAATTCGTGCAGAGACTCGGGTGGCTTACGGAACAGAAGGTTCTGGATGCTGTTATCGCCGGCCAGATAACGCCGGGACCGGTATTTTCGAGTGCAACATTCATAGGCTACTTGCTTGGAGGCTGGAAGTCGGCCCTGCTTGCAACACTCGGGATACTCCTTCCGTCTTTTCTTTTTGTTGGCCTTCTCAGTCGCATTCTTCCGATCGTCCGCAAGTCCCCGTGGGCCGCGGCGTTTCTTGATGGCGTGAACGTTGCTTCGCTAGGACTGATGGCTGGCGTTCTGGTGCAACTTGGCCGTGCCGCGATAGTTGACGCATTTTCCCTTGTCCTCCTAATTATTTCCCTGTTTGTGATATTCCGTCTTAGGATCAACTCAGTCTGGCTGATTTTAGGAGGTGCGTTGCTGGGAGGGGTCTACAAGTTGGTGATAGGTTGATCTCTGGCGGTTGCCGCCACCCTCTCATTCGTAATCAGACCTTGGCTTGCCTTCTGATGATGGAACGAAGCAATCCCCGTGGAGAAAATACTGCCAGAACCCCGGGCTCCTTCATGAAGGGCTCCACTTCCCGCCGGATCTGGCCGATGTCGGCGTGGTCTATTCTCTGCGCCAACAGGCTACCGAGACCTGCTTCCATCAGAGACGCCGCCCCCTCCCAATGCCCCGCCTGGCGCATCCTCTGCTCGAGGTGCGCAAGGTGCAGCTCGGGATGATAGGCCGCAGACCAAACAATATCGCACCAGTCACGACCCTTGGCCCGGCTCTTCCATCCGCGCCAGAGAACGGCGGGCATCTTTCCGGCGAAAGATCGGGCAGGTTGAACATCCTGACCGCGAACGGGACGTGACGCAGGGGGAAGGCGGGGCGCGCCTGCAAGCACTTCTAAAGAGGTCCGAACCCCAGGCATGATCGCGTGAAGCCCCGCTCGCGTTGAGGAACGGGGAGGGAAAATGATATTATTAAACCGATAGGAATATCTTTTCGCGATTAGAAGGAGTGATCGATGGCAGCACGGATCAATAGCGTTCACGCCCGTGAAATCCTGGATTCACGCGGAAATCCGACGGTCGAGGTCGAGGTCACGCTGGAAAACGGCTCCTTGGGCCGAGCGGCCGTCCCTTCAGGCGCTTCGACAGGCATCTTTGAGGCTCTCGAGCTCCGGGACGGCGACAAGCTCCGTTACCAGGGCAAGGGGGTCCTCACGGCCGTGGCCCACGTCAATGAAGAGATCGCTAAGGCGGTCTCGGGACTAGATGCTCTCGACCAGGCTGGCATCGATAAGGCCATGCTCGCCCTGGACGGCACCGAGAACAAGAGCAAGCTCGGGGCCAATGCTATTCTGGGTGTCAGTATGGCCGTCGCCAGGGCCGCTGCCGTCTCCTCTAAGATGCCGCTCTATCGCTATCTCGGCGGCGACTCAGCCAACCTTCTGCCCGTGCCGATGTTCAACATCCTCAACGGCGGCGTCCATGCGAATTGGCAGAGCACCGACCTCCAGGAATTCATGATCGCACCCGTCGGGGCGCCCAACTTCCGCGAGGCCCTGCGCTGGGGCGCCGAGACCTACCATTCCCTCAAAAGCGTGCTCAAGAGCGGCGGCTATTCCACCGGAGTCGGCGACGAGGGCGGCTTCGCTCCGGCCTTCAAGAAGAACGCAGACGCGGTCGAAACGATCCTCAAGGCGATCGAGAAGGCCAGTTACAGGCCGGGGGAGGACATCGTTCTGGCTGTCGACGGCGCGGTGAGCAGCATCTATGAGGATGGCCTTTATAATCTGAGGACAGAGAACAAGAAGGTCACCGTCGCAGAGATGGTCTCGATGTACGAGGAATGGGTCGGGAAATATCCCATCCGCGTCATCGAGGACGGCTTGGCTGAGGACGACTGGGAGGGCTGGAAGCTCTTGAATCAAGCGCTAGGCCAGAAGATCGAGCTCGTCGGGGACGATATATTCGTGACCAACGTCAAGCGCATCGCAAGGGGAATATCGGAGAAAACGGCTAACGCCGTCCTGATCAAACTCAATCAGATCGGGACGCTGACCGAGACCGTTTCCGCCGTCGATATGGCCCGAGCGGCCGGCTGGGGTGCGATGGTCTCCCACCGCAGCGGCGAAACGGTCGACAGTTTTATTGCCGACCTGACCGTCGCGATGGGCACCGGCCACCTCAAGACCGGAGCCCCGTGCCGGGGAGAACGGATCGAAAAATACAACCAACTCATGCGGATCGAAGAAGCACTGGGGCCACGCGCCAGATACGCCGGCAAAAAGGCCTTCGTGCGCTAAAGGATTCTGAAGCTAGGCAGTCCTCCCGCGCCAGTAACGGGCGATTCCGCTTGACGGACTGCCCTGAATCCTGTAAAAAAGGAATGTCTTTGGTGATGGAGTTCACCGGAACCGCTTCCCTGTAAGCTGATAACTCCTGCGATTAATGAGTGTAGGAGTTCATCTATGAAAGCGGACTATATCCCGCTCATTGTCGGCGCGCTCGTCTTCGTCTCCAGCCTGATCTCGCTGAAGCTGGGCTTGTCCGTCGCTATCATCGAGATCCTCCTCGGCGCTATCGCCGGTAACGCCGGCCTTCAGCCCGAGACCTGGATGACCTATATCGCGGGCTTTGGGGGCATTGTGCTGACCTTCCTTGCCGGGGCCGAGATCGATACCCGCCTGATGAAAGAGAAATTCAAGGAGAGCTTCCTGATCGGGACCCTCTCGTTCGTCCTTCCCTTCCTCGGGATATTCCTTTACGCTCGCTTCGTTGCCGGCTGGAGTCCAAAGGCCGCCTTTATCGCTGGGACGGCCCTCTCGACAACCTCTCTGGCTGTCGTCTATTCCGTCCTTGTCGAGACGGGGCTCGCCAAGACCGAGATCGGCAAGCTCATCATGGCCTCGACGTTCGTCACGGACATGGGGACGGCCCTGGCCCTGAGCATCCTATTCGTGAAGCCGACCCTCTATACGCTGATCTTCATCTCGGTATCGGTCAACATTATCTATTTCGCGGACAAGCTCTCGCATCGCATCTTCGCCAACCCGCTGCTCAAGAACAAGGTCATCGAACCCGAAATTAAATATATCTTCCTCCTGCTCCTAGCCTTCATTTATTTCGCCAACCTCGGAGAGGGGCATGCGGTCCTCCCGGCCTTCCTGTTAGGTCTGCTAATGTCGCGTCATTTCAAGGAGTCGTCGGGAGAGGAAGTCGTCAAGAACCGCCTCAGGATTGTGTCGTATGCGTTCATCACGCCCCTCTTCTTCATCGTGGGCGGGATGAAGATCTCCTTCGTGATGATCCTCTCGGCCTTCGGCTTGTTCGCGATCCTCTTCGGTCTTAAGATCCTCATGAAGTTCCTAGGGGTCTACTTCCTGGCCAAGAAATACATTCCCAAGGGCACGGTCTACACGACGCTCCTGATGAGCACCGGGCTGACATTCGGGACGATCTCGAGCCTCTTCGGCCTGAATTCCGGCTACATCACCCAAGTCCAGTATTCGGTCCTGATCGGGGTCGTCATCGCCAGCGCCGTGATCCCGACGTTCATCGCCCAGCGCTGGTTCGCGCCGCGCCATGACGAGGACATCGTCGAAGTCGCCCCGTTGAATGGGGAACCCCGGTGGCGGTGACCTAGGACCTGCGACTCATGCAGGAAGTGCAGCTGATCTTCTTTATCGCGCTAGGCTTCGCCCCATTTGCCGCGGCGATCGCGTTTATCATCACCTACTCGGAGTACGCCAAGCACCTCATTGATAAGAAGAGAGTCCTGAGAATAGCCCTAAGGGCGGCCCTCGTGGCCTTTATGTTTTTCTTGGTTGTCCCGACCTTCATGGTCTGGCTCTTCTTCATCGTGTTGGGCGGGAGTCTCTAGCAGCGACCAACGGCCCACGCGAATTCCGGTGACCATAAACATGTGCTCAGGATTATTGCTGTGTTCAGCCCGCTAAAAGACACTAAGACTCTTCTCCGGTCAGAGTGCTATATAAGTGCTCGGCTAGCTGCTCGGCCGCGTTAAAATCAAGGTCCCTCTCTCTTGAAAGCTCCAAGAACGCTTCGCCGACAAAATTGATATGGATGGTCAGCTTCGTGATCTGGGCATAGGTCATGTTGTCGAGGTTGACGCAAATTCGGTCGCGGTTCTTTTTCGTAAAGGCGTAAAGCTGCATGGCGCTCCTCCTCTGATTAGGTCTATTTCTTAAGGCGGATAAGCCTCTCTTTAACCAAACTGTTCCGCCGAACGGGCTTATCGTTCTTTATGGCAATCCAAAGGGCCTTGGTGGAGCCGACGATGACGCTTAGTTTCCTTGCTCTTGTCAGGGCCGTGTAGAAGAGGTTCCTCTGCAGCATGATAAAGTGCTGAGTCATCAGCGGCATGACCACGGCTTGGTACTCACTGCCTTGGGCTTTGTGGACAGAAACTGCGTACGCCAAGGTTATGTCATTCATTTCGTGCTTTTCGTATGACACCCTCCGGCCGTCGTAATCAACGAACAGGCGGAACGTAGCCCTGTCGACCTGAACGACTGTTCCGATGTCGCCGTTATAAACATCCTTATCGTAGTCGTTATGGAGCTGCATGACCTTATCGCGGATTAGGAACTCTCTGACACCGACCTTGAGGCCTTCTCCGTGTGGGTTGAGCCTTTTTTGGAGCTCTCGATTCAGGTTATCGACGCCCACGAGCCCCTTGTACATGGGGCTTATGACCTGGATCTGGGTCGATAGCGGGCTCAACCCGAGCCTCCGCGGAACGCTCCACGTGCAGAGCTTCAGGATCGTCTCGAAAGCCTCCTTTTCATCCTCTCGGTGGATGAAATACAGATCGGCGGTCTTGTCCTCACGTGGCGGCGTGATAAGAGGCTCGCCTCTGTTGATGCGATGGGCGTTCAGCACGATATAGCTCTTTTGTTGCTGACGGAAGATTTGGTCAAGCCTGACGATTTCGATGCTTCCCGAATCAATGAGGTCCCGGAGAAGGGTTCCCGGCCCAACAGAGGGAAGTTGGTCTTTGTCACCGACCAAAACAAGACGCATCGAAGCGGGCACGGCCTTCATGAGATGGTACATAAGGGGCAGATCGACCATCGACATTTCATCGATGACCAAGGCCTCGGCACGGAGTTGATTGCGTTCATTCCTCTTGAAGGTCCCTGTAGTCGGTCGAAATTCGAGGACACGGTGGATCGTAAAGGCGTCGCGGCCTGTTGTCTCTGCGAGCCGTTTGGCCGCCCGTCCGGTGGGGGCTGCTAGGATCAGCTCCCGACCCCACTTCTGGAAGATGTCGACCACGCCACGAATGATGGTGGTCTTTCCGGTACCAGGGCCGCCCGTAATGACAAGGATCTTTTTTTCAAGGGCCTGACGGATGGCCTGCTTTTGAAGATCTGAAAAGGCCATGCCAAGGTTCTTTTCTGTGGCCGCGATGGCTTGGTCCAAGTCCAGGTCGGGAGGATGGCAGGGGTAATTGGCCAGCCGATGAATGGCCTGGACGACATCTTCCTGGGCGTGGTAAAAGAACGGGGCATAGAGGGCGACATCCCCACCGAGTTCCTCACGGATAGCCGAGTTGTTCTTAACGAGCCCGTCCAAGGCCACGTCGGTGCGGCCCGGCTCAACAGCCAGGTCCTCGGCGCATCTCGTCCTGACCTCCGAGAGACGCGAAAAAACGTGACCTCGCTCGTTGTCCTTTTCGAGAATATAGAGGATGTACGCCTTGTGCCTCTCGATCGAACTCGGGTCCAACCCAAGCTTGAGGGCAATCTGATCGGCGGTCTTGAATCCAATCCCGGCGATATCGGCGCAGAGCTGATAGGGATTTGTTCTGAGGATATTGAACGACTGCTCCCCGAACTGGCGGTAGATCTTGGTCGCCAGGCTCGTCGATACGTTATGCTCTCGGAGGAAGATGATAAGATCACGGATATCCTTGTGTTCGGACCATGACTGCGTGATATCGAGGAGCTTAGCAGCACCGATGCCGCTGACTTCTTTTAGCCTCTCGGGGGTTTTGGTTAAGACTTCAATTGTCTTCGGCCCGAACCGGCCGACTATCCGCGCCGCGAGCTTCGGACCGATTCCTCGAACAAGTCCCGAGGCGAGGAATCGCTCGATCCCGGCCGTCGACGTTGGCGTGGTCAGGGCGAACTGATCGGCCTTGAACTCCTGGCCGAATCGTGGATTGGATTCCCAGTGTCCCTTGACTTTGAGGGATTCACCAAGCGAGAGCGGCGGAAACGAGCCAACGACTGTGACGAACTCATCATTCTTGGCAACAAGCCGGCAAATCGTGTAGCCGTTCTCGGGGTTATAAAAGACGATTCCGTCAACAACTCCTTCGATCGTATCCTTCGCGGTGAGGTTCATGACGAGCGCTCTAAATCATCGGCCGGAACCTCCGCCATGCCGCGTCCTTCAGTCGCCCCGCCGAAAACCCGGCGATAGAGATCCTCGCCGTAGCTCGTTTTCTGCGGTTCACCTTCGACGATCCGGAACGTCCGCGTGCCATCGCTTCTCCTCTCCGCCCGGAGGAAGATCGCGTTGCCGAAGGCTCCTTCGACGACGTCGTGAGCGAATTCGTATAGGTGAGTCACGAAAGCCACTTTCATGCGGCTCTCCAGCAAGGCCCGGACGATCTGCCCGGCGATCTCCGACCCTTCGCGCTCGTTCGTCCCCGAAAAGGACTCATTGAAAAGCAACAGGGCGTCCTGCCTGAGCGCGTCGACGATCTCGCTCATCCGGTCGAGCTCGGCGTCGAGCTTGCCGCGCGTCATCGTCACGTCCTCTTCCCGCCTGAAATGAGTGAAGAGGCCAGCGCAGAGCTCGGCTTCGAAGATCTCCGCCGCGACGAAAAGCCCTCCCTGCATCATCAGCTGGGCGAGCCCGACGCTCCGCAGGAAGGTCGTCTTTCCCCCTTGGTTCGCCCCCGTGACGATGATGAGGCTTTTGCCATCGGCATTAAGGTCGTTGGGGACAACGCTCCGGCGTGAAACGAGCCCCAAGCTGGGGTCGGAGAGCCCGCTGAAGCGAAGCTTCCGGGTGCCGGGAGCTGTCGGACGTGGCAAGCACGTTCTCACGCCCAGCCCGGTCAGCTCGTCATACAGGTTCAGACAGCCTATGTAGAATGCGAGTTCCGTGCGCAGCATGTCGAAGAAATCCAGGATATGGTCGGTCGACTGCGCCAGTGCGTTCGCTACTAGGTTGATCCCGCGGTCGCGGAGCCCCGCTAAGGCCCTGGAGCCGGATTCGTCGCGTTCGGGCACGTGATACGTATAGGCCGGCGGGCCTTTTCCAAAGATGCGGGCCAGCCAGCTTAAGCGTTCCTCGCGTGCCGACCGGAGGACACAGGCCGTACCCGCGTTGCCCTGGCCTAGCGCCGCGCTCACCAACACGCCTCTGTCGAAACGCAATTCGGAGAGATGGACCTGAACCTCGGCGAAAAAGGCATCGCTGAGATCCTCACGCAACCTCGAAAAGAAGGCTGAGAACCCTCTTGACGTAAACTCCCCGGCATGGGCCTCCGCCAGAGCTCTGAGGCTCTTCAAGGAGGCCATGAACGTTCCCATCACCTCGATCGCATCCTGCAAGATCCCGCCGGGGAACCGGCTGAAGAAGCCGAAGTAGAATTTCTTCTTCTTTTTATCGATGGCCTCGACCGTAAGGTCGTAGAGTTGTCTGACGACGGCCGGGTTCCTCAGGCAGTCATTCACGAGCTCCTGACGATAGGCGACTGTTTCGAGGTCGGTCGTCTGCCCCGAGAGCAGCACCTTCCGCGCCACGTCAAAAATGAAAGGGTCCCCGCCCGACATGCTCCGCCAAAGCGTGTCCAGCCCGAGGTCCTGTTCGAGGGCCTGTCCCTGCCACGGGAGTTTTTGCTCAGGGTCGAAGTCATGGCCCGGATAGAGCAGGCGCACCTTCATGCTCTGATCCTCTCCTTCAGCTGGCCGTACGTCAGGCGGCGCTTCTCGGCCAGGGCCCGAGCGTAGGCCAAGCCGTTAGCGGGCCTTCTTTCCAGCCGAAAGGTCCGAATGGTGGGGTCATTGGAATCGACCCCGCCGACGAGGCTGACGGTCTTCCTATCAAACGACGTCAGTTCGGTCAGGAAGGTGACGCAGACGCCAAGCAAGTCAAGCGCGGATAGTCTCGCCATCACTTGCTTGCTCAGCGAGACCGCATCTTTCAAGGTCGTCGACAGGAAGATCTCGTTGATGATGACGATGCTCGCCGGCGTGGCCTGCTCAACGATCTCCTTGATCCTGACCAGGTCATCCAGCAACTTCCCGCGGAGATTCTCGACGTCCTCCTGCCTCTCGAAATGGGTGTACATCCGATCGAAGAGAAAGAGCCGGGCCCGCGAGGCCGGGACCGGGCAGCCCAGCGACGCCAAATAATGCAATTGGCCGAACATGCGGGCGAATGTCGTCTTGCCGCCCTGGTTGGGACCGGACACGACAAAGATCCTTTCAGGACCACGAAAAAAGAAATCGTTGGGGATGACCGGCTTGTTCTCCCGCAGGAGCCTGTCGGCCAGGGCGAGGTCAAAGCCTCCCCGGACGTCGATCTCCTTGGACGTCGCGGAGAGCTCGGGGTAACAAAAGCTGAGCCCGGCCTGCCGGAACCTCTGGAAATATCCGAGGTAGGCAAAATAGAACTGGATCTCGCGATCGAACCGCAGGATCGTCGGGTCCTGATACTCTACCTGCTCCACGCTGAATGACTCAAGAGCTTGGAACGTCTCCGGATGAAGGCGGGCGACACGCTCCAGGACCTCCGCTTCGACATGGTTCAAGCCCGCCGAATCCGTGAATTTTGCCCGGTAATCCGAGGCCGCCCTTCGGCGGAACTTCTCGAACGTCCTCTCGACGGCTTCACTATAATCCGGTTCGCCGGTCAACGGACGCACGGTCACGCTGTTGCCCTTGATCAACAGCCCGTACGTGATGGCGGACAGGTCGCTCTTGATCCTCTTCACGGTCTCCGAAAGCCGCCTAAAGGGAGGGGAAGCCAAATGGTCCGTGAGATAGCGGCAAAAACGGCGAAGGCCGGTCGACTTGAGCTCGCGCCGGCTGAGGTCGAGGCCAAGGCGCTCGAGGCCGAGGACATAGGTCTCGGCGGCATCGAGGAACCATCGCTGCTTTTCGTATCTGTAATATCGTTTTTCGGCCAGGCCGAGATATTGCCGCATCGTGCGCATCCGCTCGGAGAAGGACCCGATGATATCCCTCAAATCCTGTTCTTCGAGCTCACGCATGACCGCTTGACGATAGAGGATCGCATCAAGGCCGTCGGGGCGGGCGAAGAAGAACGGCGACAGATCATAATCCTTCCAGGCCGCGGTGATGGCATTCACGACTTGATCGAGGTTCAAATCATGGAAGAAGGGCGGGGCCGTCCGCGGTTCGGCTTGAGCGCCGGCGGAGGATCCTGGGGATAGGATGCTCCGGAAGCCGGGCTCGACTGAGCTCTGACAGGAGGCGTCCGTCGAATCTGGCATCCGTTCTTGTCCTTGGTCCGGAATCTCCATCCGTTTATAAAGTCGACCCTCGGGATATCGAAGGTCTCTTCGTAACCGCCATGAGGATGGTCCCGGCCAGCCCCACGACCACCGAATAGCCAAAGCCCCAGGCCGCGCCCAGACCCGTCCAAAGGGCGCCGACGATGACGCTCGAGGCAAAGTCGCCGATCCCGTTCACGGTGCCGAGCACGCCATAGGCTGTGCCGGAGACCGACTCCTTGACATAATCACGCACCGCGACGCCCTCGATCGTATCTTCCCAAGCGATGAAGATGCCGGCCAGGACAAAGCAACCCGCGAACCACCAGATCGTCGGCAACCCGATAGCGAAACCGACGAAAGTGACCACGGCGACGGCGTAGCCGGCGGCGAGGTACTTGGTCCGAGGGAACCGGTCGCTCAGGGCCCCGATGGGGTAAGACGCCAGCGCATAGACGACGTTACGGAGGAGATAGAGAAGAGCGGCGTAACGCGACGCGTCGAGGAGGCCCAACGCCGGTTCGAGGACTGTGGTCGCGCGGAGGATCATCAGGGTCGGCGCGAAATCGGCCAGGCCGAAGAGGCCGACGGCCCAGAGAAACCTCCGGTAATCGCGCGGCATTCCACGCAACGTGCTCATGAAGCGCATCTCATGATCGCGTGGACGCCGCTTTTCTGTGATCAGAAAGGCCATTGACAGGACCGAGAGGACGCCGGGGATCAGCGTGAGCAGGAAGATCACACGAAAAACGCCGCCGTGAGAAACGGCGCCCCGGGGGAGCCACGAATTGACGGCGTTGACGATGTCCGGGTGCCCGGAAGCCCAGGTCAGGACGGAAAAGGCCACGAGCGGCCCCAGGACGGCCCCGGCCGTGTCTCCCGCGCGATGGAAGCCAAAGGCCTTGCCCCGGTCCCGGGGAGAGACGGAATCGGCGAGCATGGCGTCCCGGAGAGGTCCGCGAATGCCGCGTCCCAGCCACGCGATTGCCCGGCCCAGCAGGATGACGGGCCAAACGAAGGCGAACGCGAAAACCGACGTCGCGACAGCCGTAAGGGCGTAGCCGATCACGGACCAAGTCTTGCGGTGCCCGATCTTGTCGCTATGGAACCCTGCCCCGAGCTTGACGAAACTCGACAGGGCGTCGCCCACACCCTCGATGAGTCCCAGCGCGGCGGCCGTAGATCCGATGGCCTGCAGGAACTGAGGCAGGACGGCGGTGGCCATCTCATGGCAGAAGTCGCCGAGCAGGCTGGTCAAGCCGAAGCCGAAGACGTTCCTGTTGAGCCAATGTTCGCGCCCGGGGCCGGGCCCTGCCAGGTTTTTATCATTTTTCATGGCGCCTCACTTCCGGGGAAAGCGGCCCATCAAGACCGCAGTGTTGCGGCCAGCCGGAGGGGATTGGTCAACAGGTCCAGCGCGTCGCGGACATCCCCTACCACGACATCGGCGGCCTTGACGAGGTCGGCCGCGGCCCCCTCCGGCCCGACAACGGCCACTCCCAGGGCCGCCCGTCGGACCATGTGCACGTCGTTGCGGCCGTTGCCGATCGCCACGACTTGAGAGGGTCCTAGGCGTTCGAGGAGCCGCAGTTTTTCCAGACCGGTCTTGACCAACTTGATCTCAACCGGAAATCCATTTAGAGACGTGGCCGCCTTGCCGAACGTATCGGCGGTGGCGACAACGATCCGGAGCCAGAGGCCCAACTCCATGAGCCGAGAGGCCACCCCGGGGAGCAGGTATCCGTCTTTGGCCAGCGTCCCTGTGAAATCCAGCATGAGATATGACACCCTCAGATCCGGGCGGCCGGGGATGGCGATCACGATGGGTTTTAGCTGGGGCATGGTTTCCCTCCGTCGTTCTCGAGCGCCTGTAACCGCTCCAGGTCTCTTTCGACCGACTCCCGGTTTGAGCGGATCGAGGCCTGTTCACAGCGAACCCGGTAAAGGCCCGCCCGCGCAGTGAAAAATTGACGCATCTCGGCGAGGGTACGCAGACGCCATTCTTCAAGTTGCCGCACATGGCGATTGAGGAGATCACCAAGTTTCGGCCCGAACCGCGTGGCCAGCTCGCGGCGGGCCTTGCGAATGGCGGCATCTCCGGTCAGCAGGGCCAGGCGCGGGCGTCGGAGCGGTGTTTCGCCCCGAACAGCCGAGAAGTCGGGAAGGGGCATTCCCGAGGGAGCGGGGATCACGGGCTCCTCCTCGTGATCGGACCCGAGCAGGCGGGCGGCGGCGCCGAGAGCGTCCGCCAAGTCCTGCCTGAGTCTGGCCAGGGGCATGGCTATGGAATCGGCCGTTCGGTTCAACTCCCGCGTTCCGCAAGAAGCCAAGACCAGACCGGCCTCGAAGGGTCGAGCTGGTTTTTCCCTCCAATGCTCGACGACCTCTGCCGAAGCTCCATCCAGGATCCTGTCCTGGAGATTCTGCCAATCCGATCGTTCCCACCGGGCCGCCTCGAGTTTGGCGAGCGCCCCGCTTAAAAGGGACAGGGTCGTAGAAGATCGCACTGCGGCCTCGTCGCTGGTCTCGGGAGCCTCATCCAAACGGCGCCTCAAGGCGGCCGCGGTCGCCTCCCGCAGCAATCCGGTTTTCCTCCGCAGGGAGGCTTCGGCCAGGCTGCGGTGTTCCTCGAGGCACAGGATCAAGCTTTTTGCGATCCAACGGTCGCACAGTTCGGCGGATCCTTCTTTGACGCTGATGACCGCGACGGGAACGTCCGTACCCAGGTTCGCCCGGAGTTGGGTTTGGAGATACCGAGATGCGGTGACTTGCTCTCGCTCGGACAGTACGTCCGACTTCGTCAGGAGCGCCATCGTGGTGATCCCACCCCGAAGGAGGGCGTTGACGGTCAGGATGTCTTCATGGTTCAGCGTTGATGTCGCGTCGACAAGAACGATGCCAAGGTCGCACCGCGGCAGATAGGCCAATGTCTCCGTCTCGCCATACCGGGCCAGGGAACCGAGACCCGGAGTGTCAACAAAGGTGACACCGTCCTTGAGCCGGTCGGCCGGAAGCTCCACCTGGACCCGGGCCACGTGCCTGGCGTTGTCGGGATTGGCCTGTTCCGTGACGTATAACTCAAGCTCGACCGGCTCGATCGTGATCGGTCTGCCCTCGGCAAACCAGACCGTGGCGAGGGGCCGAGGTCCGAAGACGATCCGCGTTGGAAGCGCCGTAATGGGAGTGACGCCGACAGGCAGGATATCGGTGCCCAGGATATAGTTGAGCAGTGACGACTTGCCGGAATTGACGCGGCCAAAGACGGCGACTTCAAAATGGCTGTCTTCCAATCGGTCGATCAGCGCGGCGAGGGGCGGCCGCAGTTCGACAAGTCCCTGCGTCCCGATGATCTCCTCGAGGGTCTTTATCCAGGCTGCCTCGTGCGAGCTCTTTTCCAGTTGTTCCAGGCGCACCCTGAGATCCTGGCCAGCCCCTTCGGAAAGATAGCTAGCCATCCGGTCGACGACATCCATGAGTTGCGTGACGGCGACTTCGAGGTCGTGAGCGACATCCTCGGGGAGCGCCCCATATCCTTTCATATACCTGGGGGCGAGTTCCGCGAGCGCCGTCCGGACGTTCACGAGCGTGGTCCGAAAGGCCCAGATCGAACTGACCTTCTGCCCTGGAATCGCAACATTCGTCTCGTCAAGGACACGGACCATGATGCCGCGAAGGTGAGCGACGTAATCCGAAATGACCTTCCTCTGGATGGGTAAGGAATCCGCTTGATATCGCTCGAGCGGAGAGGGCGGGTCGGAGGGAACCAGGGCGCGCAAGGCCTCCGCGAGGAGATTATCGATGTGCTCAAAGGTTACCAGGAGATGGCGCTTCTGAGGCTCGTTCAGTTGTTCGGTCATGATCGCGCTCGGAGGGAGCCCCTTTGATGTCGACATCCCTGGCGCCGCTTGACGCTCATGACGGCCGCAGCTCGGTCACGCCAGGTCATAGATCGCCACCTTCCGATTGACCGCCTTGACTGCCTCCATAGCCCAAAACGGAAGCGACGAGAAGAGCAGAATGACGCCCAGGTCGGTCAGGCTCAGGGCCTGGGTCTTGAAGATGGGCTGAAGGAATGGGACATAGATGATGGCCAGCTGCAGGAGGAAGGACAGCCCGTTGGCCGCGAACAGGCCGGGGTTGCCGAAGACGCCGATCTTGAAGAGCGACTCTTTCATGTTCCGGCAGCTGAAGGAGTGAAAGAGCTCGCTGCAGGTTAGGACGGCCAGGGCGACGGTCCTGGCCCGGCCGAGGCCCTCTTCCTCGAACGAGAGGACATAGACGAAGGCCGCGAGGGTGCAGAAGGCGATGAACATGCCCTGGGCCATGATCAGCCAGGCCCGGGCCGTGGTAATGACAGACTCGTTGGGCCTGCGGGGCGGCCTGCTCATGACCTTCGGATCGATGGGGTCGACGCCCAGGGCCAAGGCCGGGAGGCCGTCCGTGACGAGGTTCACCCATAGGATCTGGATCGGCACGAGCGGTATGGGCAAGGCCAGCAGCGAGGCCGCGAACATGACCAGGATCTCGCCCGCGTTGCAGGAAAGGAGATAGTGGATGAACTTCTTGATGTTGTCGTAGATGCCCCGCCCCTCTTCTACCGCGGCGACGATCGAGGCGAAGTTGTCGTCGGTGATGACCATGTCCGAGACTTCCTTGGTCACGTCCGTCCCGGCGAGGCCCATAGCGACGCCGATGTCCGCCTCCTTGACGGCGGGGGCGTCATTGACGCCGTCGCCGGTCATGGCTACGACCTCGCCCTTGCGGCGCCAGGCCCGGACCGACCGGAGCTTGTGCTCGGGCGAGACGCGGGCATAGACCGAGACCCGTTCGATCATCGCCTCGAGCTCCCCGTCGCTCAGCCTGTCAACGTCCTCGCCCGACAGAGCCAAGGAGTCGTCTCCAAAGAAGCCGAGCTCTTTGGCCACGGCCACGGCGGTGTTCTTGTGGTCGCCCGTGGCCATGACCGTCCGGATCCCCGAGGCCCGGCACTTGTCAACGGCCTCCTTCACCTCCGGCCGCGGCGGGTCGATCATGGCCAACATCCCGCAGAACGCCAGGCCGTTTTCTATGGCCGCCGCATCGTACCTGGAGGGTTCGGTATCCAGGCTCTTATAGGCCAAGCCCAGGACCCGCAGGGCTTGGGCCGCGAGCTCATCGTTCGCTCGAGTGATCCGTTCCCTATCGTCGGAGGTGATGAGGCGCCGCTGCCCGCCCTCATAGATATGAGTGCAATCGCCCAGGAGGACGTCCGGCGCGCCTTTCGTAAACACATGATAGCCTTCCGCGGCCTTCCGGACGACGCTCATCTTCTTGCGCTCTGAATCGAAAGGGATCTCCTCCGCAAGTTCCATCGTCTGTTCTTCGTCCTGCTTCCGGATCCCGGCCTTGCCGGCACAGCTCAAGAGTGCGATCTCCGTCGGGTCGCCAAACGTCTTGGCCCCGCCGTTCCCCGCGGAGAGAAGGGCGTTATTGCAGAGCACGCCGGTGATCAGGACCCGCCGCAGATCGGGGAAGCCGGCCGCGGGGACGGATCTCCCCGCCAGAAGGAACTCTCCCTCGGGCTGGTAGCCGGTCCCTGTCACTTGAAAGACGTGCCGAGGCGTCCAGACCACTCTGACCGTCATCTCGTTCTTTGTCAACGTCCCGGTCTTGTCGGAGCAGATGACCGTCGCGCAACCCAGAGTCTCCACGGAGGGGAGTTTGCGGATCAGGACGTGTCGCCGGACCATCCTCTGGACCCCCAGGGCCAGGGCGATGGTGACCACGGCGGGCATGCCTTCCGGGATGGCGGCCACGGCCAGGCTCACCGCGGTCAGGAACATGTCCAGGAGGCGGCCTCCCCGAAGGACGCCCAGAACGAATATGACAGCGACGAGGGCGAGGCACACATAGATGATCCATCGACCGAACTGCTCGAGCTTTTTCTGAAGCGGGGTAGCTTCCTTACGGATCCCTTGGATCAACGCGGCGACCTGGCCGAGCTCGGTCCTCATGCCCGTCTCGACGATAATGGCCCTGGCCCTGCCCGAGACGACCGCCGTTCCCAGGTAGACGACATTCGCCCTATCCGCGAGCGGGATATCGCCTTCCTCGAGGACGAGATCCGTCTTGTAAACGGCTGCCGATTCCCCCGTGAGCGGCGCCTCCTGGACCGCGAAGTTCGACGTATGCCAAACAATGCGGCCGTCCGCAGGCACGAAATCCCCGGCGTCGAGTTCGATGAGGTCACCCGGAACGAGATCGTTGGCGGAAACGCTTGAGGAGACGCCGTCGCGAATGACCTTGGCAGAAGGGGCGGATAGCTTCCGGAGGGCGGCCAGGCTCTTCTCCGCCCGGAGTTCTTGAACAAAGCCGAGAATGGCGTTTAGGGCGACTATGGCCAAGATGGCCAGGGCGTCGACCCATTCCTGAACGAAACCGGAAACGATCGCCGCGCCGACCAGCACCCAGATGACGAGCCCCTCGAATTGCGCGATAAAGAGGCGGAAAGGGCTGTACGCGTGCTTTTCCTGAAGCTCGTTCGGGCCAATCTCCGCTAACCGTTCGACCAGTGTCTCTGTGGTTAGCCCTGTTATCGGGCTAGTCTCTAGCTGATCGGCCACCTCCGCAACGCCCAGACGCCACCATTGTCTCATCGCTTTCCTGCCTTTTCCCCGGAAACGGATGTTGCCGCCGGACGCCGATCCGGGCAAGGGCCGTTCTCCCCTTCGAGCTTCACCCAGCATCGGGCCGCGTCCCTGACCATGCCTGCGGGATGGCTCCTGGCAACACCGGCCAGGTATGCGCACGCCTGGGGAGTGCCGATCTTTCCTAAAGCATCTACGGCGGCGGAAGCGACGTAGACGTTGGACGTTGTTTTGGCCAGCTCGATGAGCCCGTCGACGGCCGTTTTTTCATGAAGATCCCCGAGGATCGTAGCAGCCCTCATGACGGTCTCCGTGTCCGGATGGCACAAGGCGGCGATCAGTTTTGCCGCATAGTCCTTGCCCCTCCAAAAATCGGGGATGTCTAAGCCGCACGACGGGCAGGCGGGCAGGTCGTTGGGGAAATCGTTCCAACACCGAGGGCAGAAAAACCGCATGGTCCAGCTCTCTCGAGCGCCCTGAATTCCCAAGGCATGAGCGACCGGACGCAGTTCGGCGCTCTGCCAAAAAGCACTTCAGGAGTTATCAGCCGGGCGGGCGGTTTCGAGGGGAACTCCATCCCCAAAGATAATTATAGGTCGGGCACGTCTTGAAGTCAACGCCGGGGGCGGGTCAACCAATTGCCGCCCTTGAATCTCGCTCTCGCGTTTTGTTACGATGAGCCGGAAAAAGAAAACCTCTCTTTTTGGTTCGAGGAGGAGGGCTCAATGAGAAACGAGCGGATCCCACGTATTTTCGCGATCGTTATTCTGACCCTACTCATCTCAGCGGCGCATGCCGTCGGCCAACCGGTCCTGAGGATCCTGCTGACCAATGATGACGGGATCGACTCGCCCGGTCTGGTCGCCCTATTCGATAAGCTTTCCGCTCTGGGAACCGTGACCGTGGCGGCTTCGGCGAAGAACCAGAGCGGAGCAAGCCACGGTCTCACATCGGAAGGCCCTATTTGGGTGGAAGAGACCGAGATGAAGGGCGGGAGATGGTATACCATCGAGGCTCTTCCCGCGACCTGCGTGCGTCTTGCGCTCGAATCCCTTCTCCCCGAGAAGCCGGATATCGTTGTCGTCGGCATCAATAAGGGAACGACGACAGGTGTCGTAACGTTCTATTCGGGTACGGTCGCCTGCGCTCGAGAGGCCGCGTTCTCGGGGTTGCCCGCGATCGCCGTTCACTATGGAAAGGGAACAGTCGCGGACTATGAGTGGGCCGCCGGCTTCGTCGCCAATCTCGTCCGCGATATCAAAGAGGCGAGGCTTAAGCCGGGTCGCTTCCTCAATGTCAACTTCCCAGCCGTGCCCAAAGAGCAGATCAAGGGAGTTCTGGTCACCAAGCAGGACCTTAGGGCGACCGTTGAAAATTACGAAAAGAGGCAGGACCCCCAAGGCAGGATCTTCTTCATGCGGAGCTTCAAGGAGTTGGAGCCGGCCGACAGGGGAACGGATATCTGGGCGCTAGCGAACGGCTACATCTCCATAACCCCCCTTCAGTTCGACCAAACGGATGTTCGTGCGATGAAAGGCCTGCAGTCTTGGGCAGGTAAATTATGGAAGCATCTCAATTGAGGAGCCGCCGATGGTCATATGGCTCGAATTCGGCCTCGTCACCGGGCTGATCCTCTTCTCGGGAAACCGGCTGAGCCGCTATGGGGACATAATCGCCGAGAAGACGGGTTTCAGCCGGATGTGGCTCGGCCTGGTTCTTATGGCTGGAGTAACCTCCTTGCCGGAGCTCGCCACAGGCCTGAGCTCTGTCGCCTGGGCCGGCCTCCCCAACATCGCTGCTGGCGACATCCTTGGCAGCTGTGTCTTCAACCTCTCCCTTCTCTGCGTCCTTGACCTTCTGTCGAAGAAGGTGCCGATCACGTCCCGGGCCAGTCAGGGGAATCTCCTGACGGCCGGGATCTTCCTGTTGCTTGTCAGTGCCGTCGGGATAGGCCTGACCGCCGGTAACCGCCTGCCGGCCTTTGGCTGGATCGGACTCTATACCCCTCTTCTTCTTTTCGGCTATCTCGGCGCTGTGCGAGGGATCTTTAGGTACGAGAAACGTCATCCGCCGGTCGCGGGGCTTGGGGAAAACGGCGCCGCCCTCTATCCTGCGATAACTCTGAAACGGGCGGTCGTCGGCTATATCATCAGCGCTGTTGTGGTCGTCGGAGCAGCCATTTTCTTGCCCCGGATTGCCAATGGTATCGCTGAAATGACGGGCTTGGGCACAACATTTGTCGGGACCATATTCGTCGCTCTCTCGACCTCGCTGCCAGAACTCACTGTGACCGTGGCCAGTTTCCGGCTAGGGGCGGTGGACACCGCCATCGGGAACCTTTTCGGTAGCAACCTCTTCAACATGGCCATTCTGGCCGTCGACGATCTATTCTATCTCAAGTCGCCCCTGCTGGTCGCAGTCGACAGACAGCAGCTCATTTCGGTGATGTCGGCGGTAGCCATGACCGGCCTGGCCGTAGCCGGGCTCGTCTTTAGGTCTCCGCACAAGCGCTTTATCCTGTCCTGGGATACCTTTGCGATCTTCATCGTTTTCGTCGCTAATATAATCTTGCTCTACGCCTTGCGCTGAGGCATCGATTTGACCCTAGAAGTCCTTAGGGCTTTCCTAAGATCTTGGCCAGGGCATAGAGGATCCCGGCGGCGACTCCGAAGATGACCGAAAAGCGCCACCATTGCCCAAGCGCGGCCCGGCTGGGCTGTAGGAACCCTTCTGTCCAACAGCTGGCCTCGACATAGCGAACGAGCGCAATCCAGATCACGGCCAGCCAAAACAGGAAATCGGCGAGGCCTGCGCCCCGGCGAGCGGCGATGAAGATCGAGGTCAGGACGAGGAACGGGATCCCGCCGTAGAGCCAGGCCGCCCGGTAGATCCGGGAAAGTCCATCATCCTGAACTCGATCATGACTGCAGGCACGATGTTTGGCCTTCTTCATGGCCCTTGCTGTTCAACAGGCTTTTTTCCAGACTTCTCTGGCTGGGAGCAGCATCGAGAACGGGGGGACTGCTCGAGGGCGGTCAAAAGATATTCTTCTGCGCCAGGAACTTCCCAAGCGCGAAGAGGACGCCAGCCGCGATCAGGACCTTGATGGCATAGCCGTGCCAATCCCTGAGCGTTGCCGGCTTGTTGTCCATCGTCTCGCCCTTGAGATACTTGATGTCGATAAAACGGACGAGGATGATCACCAAGGCCAGAACAAACAGGCCTAGGTCCGCGATGAGGCCGCTCTTGCCTTGGGCAATGAACACCGCACAGAAGATCAGGAGGATCCCGCCAAAGATCCAGGTCAAGCGGAACAACGCGGGAAGACAACCGTGGCCGGATTCGGGTTCTGAAGGGGGTTGAGGATTTTGAGCGGGCAAGGGGCCTCCATATCAGCTCTCCAAATGAGCGCCAGCTCAGGGCTGCCTGATGACATGCCCTGCACGATATGGATGGCGGCCCGACCACCCGGTTGGTGATAACCTACGCAACGCCCTATGCGCTGCGCACCCGGGAGGCAGCATATTCAGTTCGAATGAAACGGTCAACAGCTTCGAGGACGACTGGCACCCGGCCGTCTCAAGCTTTCCGGACTCCAAACGCGATCTCGACGGAAATCGCCTCCGACGGCGTCTCCCCTGTAGAACCGTAACTCGCTTATTTTTCTTTTGCTTATCGATCTTGATGGTTTGATCACCTTTAGGCTAGACTGAGCCGTTTTGAGCAAGAGTTTGCTCAATCTCTGCTCACTTTTTTTAGGGCATCTAGACAATTACGGCGGAGGAGTCTGCCCCGCCTGCCTACCGCCACCCTAAGTGCGTTCAGCCTCCTGAGCACGGCCGGGGCGGCCTTTTGCCTTTGAGGAGCTCGGCGACGACGTCACAAACCGCCTGCATATCGAAAGCATGGCCCTGCCGGAGCCGTCCAAGCGTCCCGTCCAGGGATACATCGTCAGGCAGCCCGAGCCTTGCCGCCAGGTCCTTAGCCGAAATCACCGTTTTTTGTTCAATTTCCCAGAGCGTCATACGTCCAGTGATGACAGTCTCGGCGGCCGCAGCTTCTTACCGGCCGGCCACTGCCTTGTCGCCGTGAACGGCCGGTCCGACCGTACCCTCCGCTTTCGGATCATGGGTCGCGGCCGCGGCTTCCGCACGAGCTTTCGCGCCGGTTTGACTCAACGGCCCCCGCGACGAGCCATCGCTCGACGCGACTCCCCGGGCCTGCTGGCCTCGACCCTCGCCGAATTCGGCGTAGGCGGGGTTGTTCTTCGGCGCAGACAGCCAGAAGATGACTGGGATGAGGACCGCGGCCACGAGCGTCAGCCCCAACACGGGTCTCCAAGCCTTCCCGAAAAGGCTCTTGGCCTTCCCTATGAACCAGCTCCAGGCGAGGACAATATGGACGACGACAAGCGCCGTGAAAGCCAAGGAGAGCCACAGGTGAATGTCCCCCCATTGGTGGCGATGGACCCCTAAGAAAAATTTGGACTGCCCGGGGCCCAGCCGGCCTTCCGGGATGACGAATCCCATCAGGAGACCGATGAGGACGATCCCCACCATGCAGAGGAACATCAATGTGTCGACGATGTACTTCCAGTCTGTCTTGGAGAGCTTCATACTCGTGCCCCTCTCGCAGCGCCTTCAGGCCTTTTCGAGGGCCTGCGCGAGGTCCGCTCGAAGGTCGTCGACGCCCTCGCAGCCGACCGACAGACGGATGAGGTCGTCTGTGATGCCGGCCATCTCCCGGTGTTCCTTCGGCAGGCCGGCATGGGTCATGCTGGCCGGGTGCTGGATGAGGCTTTCGATCCCCCCCAGCGAGACGGCCAGCGTGCATAACTCGACGGCATTGATCATCTTGCGCCCCGCCTCGTAGCCGCCGTGGAGGCCGAAGCAGATCATCGAGCCGAAGCCGCGCATCTGGCCCTTGGCCAACTCGTGCTGGGGATGGTTCTCGAGTCCCGGATAGTTCACCCAGCGGACCTTGGGATGGGCGGCAAGCCACGGGGCCAGCTTGGCCGCGTTATCCTGGCTTCTCTCAACCCGGAGGGCCAGCGTCCTGACGCCCCTGAGAACGAGCCAGGCCTGATGGGGGTCCATGGTGCCGCCCATAAGGATAAGGACCTTACGGAGCCTCTGATGGAGCGCTTCCTCGCGGGCGACGATGACGCCGCCCACGACGTCGCTGTGGCCGTTGATGAACTTGGTCAGGCTGTGGATGACGACATCGGCACCCAGGGCGAGCGGGTTCTGTAGGAGGGGGCTAGAAAACGTATTGTCGACGACGAGAATGATGCCCTTGTCGCGGCACAGCCGGGCGCAGGCCTTGATGTCCGTGACGGCCAGCGTTGGATTTGCCGGAGTCTCGATGAACAGGAGCTTGGTTTCCGGGCGCAGGGCCTTCTCAACATTGCGGATGTCCGAAGTGTCCACGAAGTCGGCCCTGACGCCAAAGCGCGAGAACTCGTTTTCCAGGACCGTCCGCGAGGGACCGTAGATCGAAGCGGTGCCGACGACATGGGCGCCCTTGTCGAGCAAGGCTGTGTAGATCGTCGTCACGGCGGCCATCCCCGTAGCCGTGGCCGAGGCGTCGAAACCGCCTTCGAGCGTCGCCAGGCTCTCCTCGAGGGCCCGGATGGTCGGGTTGGCGATGCGCGTGTAAATAAAACCCTTCTCCTTACCAGCGAACCGCGCCGCCCCCTGCTCGGCGCTATCAAAAGCGAAGGTGGAGGACTGGTAGATGGGGACCGACACGCCGCCGTAGACGGGATCCGGCTCCTGGCCAGCGTGGATAACGGCGGTTTCGGGGTTTTGAAAATGGTGTTTCAAGGCCATCTCCTTCTTAATGGTCGCAGACATTCTCACCCGCCTGAAGCGTCCCGGCCAGGTAATCGCCGACCAGGCATTCGGGCGTATCGGCGGGAGCGCCGACAATCACCTGGATGCCCTGCTCAACGAATAGATCGTGAGCACGCTGGCCCATACCGCCGGCGATGATCACGTTCGCTCCCCGCTCGGCCAGCCATTTTGGCAGAAGCCCGGGTTCATGCGGCGGAGCTTCGATGTCCTCCCGCTTGAGGATCTTCTTCTCCGTCAGATCCACATCGACCAGGGCGAAACACTCGCAGTGGCCGAAATGCATCGCCAGTTTCCCGTCTGCCAAAGGGATCGCGATTCTCATGCGTTTGTTCTCCTTCCCTGATTTGGTTAACAACCTCTTCCTGGAGCCGTTTTTTGACCTTCTTCTTGCCCATGACGGAAGAAACCGTACTTATTGACCTTCGGACCCTTCGCCTGGCGGAGTTTCTGCGCTCCCAGGCCCGGCGAGCCGAATGATGATCTCTTTCATAGCCTGGGCCATGGGAGAATCGGGATCTTCACCGAGCATCGCCCGCCCACTGTCGCCGGCCTCGGCGATCTTCGGGTCCATGGGAATGGAGCCGAGAAATGGAACGTTCATGTCTTTCGCGATGCGCTTCCCCCCGCCCGAAGGCAGGATCTGGGTGACTTCGCCGCACTTGGGGCAGACAAAGCCGCTCATGTTCTCGACCACCCCCAGGACCGGCACCCCGAGCCGCCGGCAGAACGTGATGGACTTGCGCACGTCGACCGCGGCCACCTTCTGAGGGGTCGTGACGATCACCGCGCCGTCCGGCCGGCCGATCAGCTGGCAGACCGACAGCGGTTCGTCCCCGGTCCCCGGCGGGGAATCGATGATCAGGTCGTCCAAGTCGCCCCAAACCACGTCCTTGAGGAATTGCTTGATCACGCCCATTTTCATGGGTCCCCGCCAGATCACCGCGTCGTCCTGATTCTGCAGCAGAAAACCCAGGGATATGACTTTCAGCCCGCCGACAGCGATGGGGAGGAGTCCGTCCTCGCTTCCCTGGATCCTCTCCCGCTCGAGGCCCAGCATGGTCGGGATGCTGGGGCCGTGAATATCCACGTCCAGGAGCCCCACGCGCTTCCCGGACAGCATCAACGCGGCGGCGAGGTTCACGGCCACCGTGCTCTTGCCGACGCCTCCCTTGCCCGACAACACGACGATCTTGCGCTTGATGCGGCAGAGCCGCGATTGGAGTTTGCGGCGATCCTCGAACTCCTCTTCGCTTTCGTCCTTCTTGCGCTGGGATGCGGAGCAATCCGTTCCGGCGCCGGTGTCACAGGTTCTTTTATCACCGGAGGGTTTCCCCTGAGACTCCCTCCGATGATTCAGGCGGTCCTGGCACGCCGCTTTCAAGGTATCGGCTGCCAGGAGAGCGCAATGTTCGTATTCTCTGGGCAAGCCGCCGAGCGCCTCGAGGATGTCTTGCTGTCGCAGGCCGGCCGCGTCTTCGATTCGCCTGCCCTCGACCAGGCAAGCGGCCATGCTGCCACAGGCCAGGGACGGACCGCATCCATCGGTGATGAATGAGACGTTGTCCACTTTGCCATTTCGCGCGAGCAGCCAGAACTCCATGGTGTCCCCACAGGGCCCGGTCACGCGCGCGTGACCATCGAAATCCGGGAGCGGCCCGTGATGGCGCGGGCGAACGGCGTGATCGCGAGCCGTCGCGGAAAAGCTTTCCAGATCAAAACATTCCATGTCCGTAGTGTCCTCCTACTGGCTGAGCTCGTTCCAGACATGTTGAATATCCGCAATACATGAGGCCCCGGTCTCGACGACGGCCAGCCCCCGCATCTGGGCCAAGGTCACGGCCCGGTCATACCGGATGCGGCCGGCGATGCGTGCCCCCGCCTTGCGGGCTTTGTCCTCGATCCGCCCTGTCATTTCGGGATTGAGGTCCCACTTGTTCACACAGAGAGCGGCCGGAATGTCGAAGTGGCGTGTCAGAGAGAGGACCCGTTCCAGGTCATGCTCCCCTGACACTGTGGGCTCCGTGACAGCCAGCACGAGCGTCGCACCGGTCACCGAGGCTATCACCGGACAGCCAATCCCCGGCGGGCCGTCAACGATGATCAAGGGGTGGTTCTCCGCCTCGGCGATGCGGCGGGCTTCCCGCCGGACCAAAGAGACCAGCTTGCCGGAGTTCTCGGCCGCGACACCCAGCCGGGCATGGACCATCGGGCCGCAGCGGGTCTCCGACACCATCCATTCGCCCGAGAGACGTTCCGGAAAATCGATGGCGTTCGCCGGGCAGAACCGGACGCAGACGCCGCAGCCTTCGCAGGCGATCGGATCGATGGCGTAGGCGGCCGGCCGCGTTTCGCCCAAAGCCTGCCTCATTTCCCCGATGATAGCGTTCGTCCGCAAATCGCATGATCGTTTACAGTAGGCGCAGTCCAAGCAGCTCATCCGCGTTCGCCCCGACATCCTCCATTCGTTCGGAACAGCAGGCGTCAGCACCGCCCCGAACCGGCAATGCGCCAGGCACGCTCCGCAGCTAGTGCAGTCATCCCGCCGGATGACCGCTTCATGCCCGCTGCGGAACTCGTGGCGTTCCTTGACCCGGGGCGAAAGGACGAGATGCAGGTCGGCCGCGTCCACATCACAGTCGGCGATAACCGGCCGGTTGGCCAAAACGGCAAACGAGGCGGCCAGGCTGGTCTTGCCAGTCCCTCCCTTGCCGCTGATGACGACCAACTCCTTCATCTCGCTTCCCCCTTATGGTGACGCCCGCTTCGTGCCCAGAATAATATACAGAGCCGCGTCTATTCCGTTGGCGGCCGCCGATACGTCATCTCCGTCAATGCACAGGAAGTACTCCGTATCCGCCGTAAAACTCTGCGTGACCGCATCCTCTATAGCCTTCTGATCAGTATGTTTGATTCCTGAGACATAAGAATTGGGGTCGCGAAACCTTTCCCGGAAAAACGTCGACTCCGGGTTAAGCAGCATGACGATGATCCTGCCGTTGGGGCGTAAGGCGGAAGCCGTTTTCTCCAGCGCCTTTCGATAGTCATCGATGAACTGAAGAGAGGCCACATAGATCGCGGCATCAAAGGAATCGACCGGAAATGACATCTCTTCTGCTCGGGCCGTTACGGTTCTGACGGTCTCCGGCGCGAAGTTCAGCGCCTCTCGAGAGGCGTCTAGTCCCGTAACACGGAAACCGTGTTCCGCCAATTCGCCTTCTATCGTCGCCATCCCACAGCCGATGCTGAGAACATCCTGGCACCCTTTAAGGTGTTCTATGAGGTACCCGGCTTCGAGGCGGAAGACCTTTTGCCAGAAATCCTTGCGGCGTGACTCGATATAGCGCTTGTCGATGCCCTTCATGCGTTTCACAAACGGTCTTTGATGAATCTTCTCAGATAGAAGACTTGCCCATCGTACTTGGTTCTCGCGAGATCGCCCCGGGCCATTAGTCGATCAACAACTTCCCACGAATATCCAAATCGGGACAGAAGTGTGCTGATGGCCTCTTCTCTCATCGGGTGAACGGCGGTTATGCTCAGGAGGTCCTTTTCGATTTCGCCGGTCAAGGCAAAATCATCCCCCTCATAGCCGACCAAGTATTCCACCCGCCTCACTTTGTCAGCGAGGATCTGATACGCCCCATTGAGGGCCTCTTCATCGGGGCTGCGCACGTCCCTCTCCGCCGGGGGACGGGTGGGAATGCTCAAATAGGCCACATGGGGTTGCACCTCATGAAGAAAATCGGCGACCTCTTTCAGGCCTCCTTCGCCGTCGTTGACGCCCCTGACGAGCATCGTTTCAGAGACGAGCTTGCCGGCAAAAACTTTGGCAAAGGCCCGTATCCCATCAAGAACCGTGGGCAGCAAGATGGCTTTGTGAGGCCGATTGATCCGTCGCCAGGCGACTTCCTGAACAGCATCGATCTTCAGCGAAACCCAATCCGCCTTGGCGAGGTCCTCTTTGACGTCATCGCGCCAGAGGAGCGAACTATTCGTGATCACACCGACGGGGACCTTCAACTCCCTCAAGAGCATGATTTCCGTGCCCAGATTCATGTCGAGAGTGGGTTCTCCGTCAGGCACAAACGTCAGGTAGTCGACTCGCTCTGAGGCCTCTTCCGCTTCTGTCAACCTCCTCTGCACGTCCCGAAAGATGTCTTCGGGCTCAAAGAAGGAGCTGCGATCGTTCAACATCCGAGTGGTACGTCCCACCTGACAGTAGACGCAGGAATACGTGCAGACCTTGGCGGGAATGTTATTGATCCCCAAGCTCTTTCCCAGACGGCGCGATGGAACGGGGCCATAAGAATATCGGACGCCGTTGGCGATCAAGATTCTCGCCCGCACGGAGGCTTGCCGCAGCGATCGTCCCGTCCGCAGCACGTTTTGCCACCTCGTTCCAGGGAACATGAGCCGGCGCGGTGTTCGGCCGGTCTGCCACCCGGCCCTTTAACAACGAACCCAACCCCGCCGCTGACCAACCGGCGGACCTCGCCCCCGCATTCAGGGCATTCCGCCAGCGGCCCGTCCGTCATGGGCTGGCGCTTTTCGAACCGCAGGCCGCACTGGCGGCATTCATATTCGTAGGTCGGCATCGGTCCTCAGCTCCTCTCTTTGGTGTTCTTTCGCAAGCACGATCACATCGTGCTTATGGCCGCTCAGGCGGGCCTCCACCGCGAAGCCCCTCATGGAAAGAAAGGCCGCGGCCGACTCAG
>Ga0209609_10000043_pt1 | contig 63236 bp, 60 predicted proteins | sample LakKivw325mmetaG_FD_184136 | JGI IMG/M metagenome (GOLD analysis project Ga0209609, IMG submission 184136) | Anoxic lake water microbial communities from Lake Kivu, Rwanda to study Microbial Dark Matter (Phase II) - Lake Kivu water 325m metaG... | ecosystem: Environmental > Aquatic > Freshwater... | reverse complement strand
GCGTCGCCATTCCCTGCTCAAGGTTCGTACCGTTCATGCGGACGATGAACGGCACGCGGATATTGCGCTGCTTGAGCACCCGCACTATGGCGGTCGCCAGGACGTCGCACCGCAGGATGCCGCCGAAGATGTTGACCCAGGCGGCGCAAACTTTCGGGTCCGAGAGCATCATCTCAAGGGCTGCGACGAGTTGCTCCTCGCTGGCGCCGCCACCCACATCGAGGAAGTTCGCCGGTTCGCCGCCGGCCCACTTCACCAGGTCCATGGTCGCCATGGCCAGTCCGGCGCCGTTCACCAGGCACCCGACGGCGCCGTTCAGCCTGATGTAGTTGATGCCCACGTCGGCCGCCTTCGCATCGAACGGGTCTTCCTGCGAGACATCGCGCAGGGCCGACAGTTCCGGGTGTCGGAAGAGGGCGTTGTCATCGAGCGTGACCTTGGCGTCGAGGGCCAGCATGCGGCCGTCCGCGGTCACGACAAGCGGGTTGACCTCGACCAGTGAGCAGTCGTTCTCGGCGAAGAGCCGGTAGGCCGCCTGCGCTACCTGCGTGACCGGGCGCGCGAAATCGGAGGACAGGTTCATGCGATGCACCAGGTTGCGACCGTGATACGGCAGAACGCCGGTGAGCGGGTCGATGTGCAGCCTGACCACCCGGTGCGGCTGGCTGGCGGCCACCTCTTCTATCTCCATCCCTCCGGCGTCGCTCGCGATGATGACCGGCAGGCGCGCGGAGGTGTCGATGAGAAGTCCGAAGTAGAGCTCCCGCTCCGGCTGCATCGCTTCCTCGACGAGGAGTGCGCCGACGGGCAGCCCCTCCGGCCCGGTCTGGTGTGTCACGAGGCGCGAACCCAGCAGTTGCCTCGCGTACTCGCGGACCTCGTCGCGCGTTGAGGCCAGGCGGACGCCGCCGGCCTTGCCCCGTCCGCCCGCGTGTACCTGCGCCTTGAGGACGGCCGGCAGGCCGGTATCCGCGGCTCGTGCCTGGGCCTCCTCGGGGCTGGACGCAACTCCGCCTTTCGGGACGGGTATGCCGTACCGGCTCAGGAGTTGTTTCGCCTGGTACTCATGCAGCTTCATTCACACACACTTCCTGCGCCAGACCGACTGCGTCCCTGCGCACCGGGAGCCTAGCACATGTTGCCCTCCGGAGGCACGGAGGATCGGTTGGATGCAGGATGTAGAATACTGGATACCACGCCCATCATAGTGCGCGGAGGCAGGGTTGTCAATGGTCGGGTGCGGCCATGGTCCTCCGGTTACGGGCGATTCGCGCCGGCCCGCTGAGGCAGCAGGAGGCCGGTTGGACGGACGCCTCAGCGCTGCCGTATCATGGCCACTCGACGTGTCCGGCGAGCATGCGGGCGCCGGATGACGATTGGAGCCACGAGGAGGATGTCATGAACGATAGTCTTGCTGTTGTCTGGGTCACCCGTGACCGTGAAGCCGCCATGAACATGGTCTTCATGTACACCAAGAACTCGAAGCTGAGGAAGTGGTGGGGCAAGGTCACTCTCATCATCTGGGGGCCGTCCGGACCGCTGCTGGTTTCCGACCCGGAGCTGCAGAAGGAGTTGAAGGCGCTCAAGGAGGCGGGCGTCGAGCTGCAAGCCTGCAAGGCGTGCTCCGACAGGTACGGCATCAGCGACCAGCTCACCGCCCTCGGCGTCGAGGTCAAGTACATGGGCCAGCCGCTGACCGAACTGCTGAAGTCGGGTGCGGCCGTCCTCTCCGTCTAGGAGCGCGCCCCGCGCTCTTCGGTCCTGATTCCGAGCGTGGGTGGGGCGTTCCGCTCCACCCACGCGAATGCCGTCCGATGTTGACTGTCCGCGGCTACGGTGACAGTGGCGGGACAAGTCTCCCGTACGCTCCGGTCCAGCCTTCCGCCTGCGTCAGAAACGCAGTCACTCCGTACATCCGGATGAACTCGGTCGCCTGGCGGTATCTGCGGTACTTGTAACCCGCATGGCCGAAGAAGGTCGCAATCGTGCCGCACGAGGTCAGGTCAGGACATTCTCCGCATGCGGCGAGCGTCCGGGTGACGCAGCAGACCTTCATTGCGCACCTGGCCTTCGTGATGTCGCGTCGCCCGTCGAGGTACCCGAGCTTGCAGCCTTTGCACTGTCCTTCGGCGAGCACCCGGCACGTGCCGCAGTAGGCGCCGCAGCAGCCGATGTAGCTGGCGGCTGGTTCATCTCGCGGTTGGTCCGGCATGGCGGCTGTCCGCGCTCCCCTCTTGTTCACTGACCCTGCCCCGTGTGCCGGGGCAGGGTGTGTAGCACAAGCACATGCGCCGCGCGGCGCGCACGGCTGCGACACGGCTTGCGTGAGGCGGCTCTAGACCGCCTTCCGCTCGAGAAGCTCGATGAGGGTGTCGTCCGGACCCAGAAGGAACGAGATGCGGATGCCGGGCCGGAAGTTGGTGATGTCCTGCTTGAACACGACGCCCTTGGCCTTCAGCTCTTTGACCGCCGCGTCGAGGTCGTTCGTCACGATGCCGAAATGCTCCAGCCCGTAGGTGGTGCCTGGAGCCGGGGATTTCGCGGTCGGCTTCTCAGCGCGTCCCTTGACGAAGATGTTGCCGCCGCCGAGGTTCACCGCAATCATCGCGGTGCCGTCCGGTGCGGTCCCCTTGTTCTTGACGACCGCGCCGAACTTCTCAACATAGAACTGCGCCGCTGCCTCGGGATTGGGGCTGATGATGTGGACGTGGTCGAAGGTGTACGTTGCCATCTCTTCTCGCTCCTTTCGCGCGAATACTAGGCGTGGAAGCCACCGGCTGTCAACGTGTACCATTGCTGCATGGCGGCCGCCGTCACGCACATCCAGAAAGGGGGCACCGTGTCAGTGAAGAAGCAGGTACTGGTGGTCAACTCCATTGAACCGGAGGCGATGCAGATGATTCGCGAAGTGAGCGACGACATCGACGTTATCGATGTGGCCGACCTCACCCGCGCCGAGCGGAAGGGCGAGTCGTCCCGCAGCGCCGAGCTGGACAAGGCGCTCTCGACGGCGGAGATAGTCTTTGCGCTCAAGCTGCCTGACCGCCTGGTCCAGCGTGCTCCCAACCTGAAGTGGATACAGACCATCTCCACCGGGGTGGACCGGATACTGAACCCGGACCTCGTCCGCAGTCCCGTTGTCATCACGAACATGTCCGGCATCCATGAGACAACCATGGCTGAGTTCGCGCTCATGCTGATGCTCATGTTCGTCAAGCAGATGCCGCGTGCCTTCTACCAGCAGATTGAGGGACGCTGGAAGTGGTACCCCGTGGACGTGCTTCCCGGCAAGACCGCGGGCGTAGTCGGTTTCGGTCGCATCGGGCGCGAGGTCGCTCGCTACTGCCGCTTCGCCGGCATGAGGGTGGTGGCGACGCACCGGTCGGCGGCCGACGGCGATACGGCGGAGAACGTCGACCTGATACTGCCGCTTGCGCGACTGCACGAGCTGCTGGCGCAGTGCGACTTCGTGGTGCTGGCCCTGCCGCTCACCGCGGAGACCCGCAACCTCATTGGAGAAACCGAGTTGGCTGCGATGAAGCGGACGGCGCGCCTCATCAACGTTTCCCGCGGACCCATCGTCGACGAGGCCGCGCTGACCCGTGCGCTGCAGGAGGGAAGCATCGCCGGCGCCGGCCTGGACGTGTTCGCCGTCGAGCCGCTCTCACCCGACAGCCCGCTGCGGCACATGCCGAACGTCATCATGAGCCCGCACGTGTCCGGCGACACGGGCGACTACGACATCCTTGCCGCACGGCTGTTCGCCGAGAACCTGCAGCGCTACCTCGCCGGCGAGCCGCTGCTGAACGTGGTGGACAAGGCGCTGGGCTACTAGACCCCTGCGGGCGCGCAGCTCTTTGACACTCACCGGAAACGGGCGTTAGACTGGTCAGGTTGTCCGGGCCCCCACGGACGAGCTTTGCGTGGAGGAGGAACCTAATGACAAACCGTGTGGCTATCACGAGGACGGAACCCGGAGGCATCGAACATGCCGTGCGGGAGGCGGTGCGCCTCGCCGGCGGCTTCCCCGAGCTTATCGGCCCGGAGAGTCGCGTGCTCATCAAGCCGAACCAGTGCAAGCCTTCGCCGCGCCACAGCGGCTGTATGGCCGACGGCGAGGTGGTCGAAGCTGTGGCAAAGCTCGTGCTGGAGCGCAAGCCGAGGTCGGTCATCATCGGCGACGGCGCCATCGCGGGCTACGATTTCGGCGGCTTCAGCACCCAGGAGTCGTTCGACTCATCCGGCGTGACCGAAGCTGCGAAGCGCCTCGGCATCGAGCTTCGCAACCTGAACACGGACGTTGCCGTGGACGTGAAGATCCCCAACGCGCTCATCATGGATAGCGTCCGCATCGCGAAGACCGCGCTCGACAGCGACGTCATTATCAGCATCCCGGTCCTCAAGACCCACATCCGCACGCACGCTACTCTGGCGCTCAAGAACATGAAGGGTGTCATGCCCGGCGCGGAGAAGCGCAAGACCCACCGGCTGGGACTGGACATGGCAATCGTGGACCTCTGCTCAGTCGTTCCGCCAGCCTACGCTATCATCGACGCCACCGTCGGCATGGAGGGCCTGTGGCAGGCGCCGCAGGACAGCCGGAAGATGGACCTCATCGTGGCCGGCGCTGACGCGCTGTACGTCGATATCGTCGGCGCGGCGCTCATGGGCATCGACCCGTCACAGATCATGCACCTGCACCACATGGGAGAGAAGCAGGGCAAGCGCGTCGCGCTCGACGCCGTCGACGTCGTCGGCGAGCGCATCGACGACCACCGCAAGTCCTTCAGGACCGGCTTCGACGTCTTCCGCTCGCGCTACCCCGAGGTCAACATCGTCCAGGGCGAGTCGGCCTGCAGCGGTTGCACCAACGAGCTGGTCAGCGCTATCACCTACATGAAGTCGGCGGGCTACGCCGAGCAGATGAAGGGACTCACGGTTGTCATCGGCAATGCCCCGGACGCTGGAGGCTCCGGCAAAGCGGTTGCCCTCGGCAAGTGCTCCGCCGGCGTCAAGGGCGCGAAGGCTCACTTGCCGGGCTGCCCTCCCAAGGAAGACGCCATGATCCGCATGCTGTGCGAGGTCTGCGGCGTCGACGCGGACAAGGTTCGGGAAACCATGGCCGGCGAACGCAAGAAGCTCTGGGATTCTTCGACCGGCGCTCTTCAGCGATAGGACACGAGAACTGGAGGATGAATGAAAGCAGCGTACTACGAGGGTAACAAGCGGTTCTCAGTCGGCGAATCCAGGATTGTCCCTCCCGGTCCCGGTCAGGTCCGCATGAAGGTGGCCTACGCCGGCATCTGCGGCACGGACGTGCACATCTTCCTGGGGCACATGGACCACAGGCTGAAGCCGCCTCAGGTGGTCGGCCACGAGGCGGTCGGTACCGTCGCGGAAGTCGGCAAGGGCGTGACCGGTTTCAAGGTTGGCGACCGTGTTGTGCTGCGGCCCACGGACGCCTGCGGCAAGTGCCCGTCGTGCGAGAAGGGGCACATCAATATCTGCCCGACGCTGAACTTCATCGGGATTACCACGCCCGGAGCGTTCCAGGGCTCCTGGACGGTGCCGGCTCACCTGCTGCACAAGGTCCCCGCCGACATCAACCTGGTGCATGCCGCCCTCATCGAGCCTCTTGCCGTGGCGGCGCACGACGTCCGCTACGGTGAGGTGACGGCGAAGGACTACTGCGTCATCCTCGGCGCCGGACCCATCGGCATGCTTGAGGCGCTGGTCTGCCGGGAGAAGGGGGCCCGCGTCGTCATGTCCGAGGTCAATCCGGCGAGGATTAAACTCGCGAAGGAACTCGGCTTCGACATCGTCAACCCGGCTGAGACGGACCTCGTCAAATACGTCTTCGACCACACCGGCGGCGCCGGCGCCGACGTCGTCTTCGAGGTTACGGGCACGCAGGCCGGTGCGGAGATGATGACGAAGCTGCCGCGAACGCGAGGCCGCATCGTCATCGTGGCCATCTTCGCCGAGCCGATGATGGTCGACCTGCGGAACATCCTCTGGCGCGAGTACAGTGTGGTCGGCGCGCGCAACTACCTCAAGGAGGACTTCGACGAAGCTATCCGCCTCGTGGTTGGCGGCAAACTGTCGCTCGATAAGCTGGTCTCCGACATCAGGCCCGTCGACCGTGTTCAGGAGACGTTCGAGGAAATCGTCGGCGGCAAGGCGAACTTCATGAAGGTACTCATCGACACCTCGGCGGAGTAGCTCCGTCCGGCGGAAGACCTGTTCTCGAACCCGCGGGCAGGGCGCCAACCCTGCCCGCACTCGTTCTTCCGGTCAGTAAAGGTCGCCCAGCACCGGCATTGTGACGAGCATCGACGCCATTGCGAACAGGAGCAGGGCGATTGGCAGCCGTACTCCGCCAAGCCTCTTCTTGACAGCGAGCGCAATCAGGACGCCGAGCATTGCCAGCCGTACCAGAAGGACGGCCAGCAGCCGCCAGGTGAAGCTGTCCGAGCGCAACAGGAACGGGAGCTGCAGCGGTGCGGCCAGCGTCTCCAAGGGAGACAGGTACAGGACGCGCATGCCGGTCCACTGGTCCGGCCAGAGGACGCCGGTTCTCACCTGCCGCACGTATACCTGTGGCAGGCCGAAGAAGAGGTATTGCTCGCCGTAGAACACCTCCCGGGTCATCAGGCTGCCCTGGAACCAGCACGGACTGCCGGATGACACGGAGTCGGGCGTGTACCCGCGCGAGTAGTTGCGGTCGAGGGCCACGACGACGCTCGTTGCCGGAGCGGCGCCTTCGAGGACGTCGACGCGGTAGTAGCTGAGCTGGCCGCTGGCCGACCGGCCCATCTCTTCCGATGGGAGTGCCCGGAATACGTACTCTTCCACTGTGTCGCTGGGAACGAGCTGCACCAGAAGCAGTGGCAGCAGCAAGACCGCGCACGCGAGGGCCGCAAGGCGTCCACGTGGTTGTCCGGTTGACCGCTCCGGCGTCATGTCAGCGGGATTCTAGCGCATCACGAGGTACGCCGATTCGCCTATGGTACAATGCGCGGCACGTTATCGAGCGGTGCCGACATCGGTGCGCGGCGCCGCAAGCGAAAGGAGCGGGTCCATGTCGATGTCTGAGAACGTTCGCCGACAGATGGTGGAGGGTTCGTGGATACGGCGGATGTTTGAGGAGGGGAACGCGCTCAGAGCACTGCACGGTGCGGACAAAGTGTTCGACCTTTCGCTCGGCAACCCCATCGTCGAACCTCCCGCAGAGTTGAAGGCTGAGCTGCTGAAGCTGGCCGAGCACCCCATTCCGGGCATGCACCGCTACATGGCGAACGCAGGGTACGAGGAGACGCGCGCGGCGGTGGCCGCCGAGCTCGAGCGTGAGACGGGCGTCACCATGTCCTTCCGCGATATCGTGATGACGTGCGGCGCCTCGGGCGCGATGAATGTTGCCCTGAAGACGCTTCTGAATCCCGGCGAGGAAGTCATCGTCCTGGCGCCGTTCTTTGTCGAGTTCCTCAGCTACGTCGACAACCACGGTGGCAAGCCGCGCATCGTCATGACCGGGTCGGATTTCCTGCCTGACATGGAGAAACTCGAGCGCGCCATCGGGCCGCAAACCAAGGCCCTCATCCTGAACTCCCCCAACAACCCCACCGGCGTCGTCTACTCCGATCATGTCATCCGGCAGCTCGGAGAGTTGCTGGCCCGCAAAGAGGCGGAGTTCGGCCACCAGATCTACATCATCAGCGACGAGCCGTACCGGCGCATACTGTTCGACGGTCTGACGCCGGTTCCGGTGTTCCAGTACTACCACAATGCCATCCTGGTGACCTCACACTCGAAGGACCTCGCGCTGCCCGGCGAGAGGATCGGCTACCTGGCGCTCAATCCGGAGAGCGACGAGCACGACGAGTTGATGGCCGGGTTCATCCACTCAAACCGTGTGCTCGGTTTCGTGAACGCCCCTGCGCTCATGCAGCACCTGGTCACCGGGCTGCAGAACGTGACCGTCTCCGTGCCGGAGTACGAGCGGAAGCGCGACCTCCTGTACAACGAGTTGAAGGGCATGGGCTACGACGTGGTCCGGCCGCAGGGCGCGTTCTACGTGTTCCCGAAGGCGCCGGTGGACGACGATGTCGAGTTCGTGCGCGAGTTGCTGAGCCTGCTGGTACTGGTGGTGCCGGGCCGCGGCTTCGGCTGGCCGGGACACTTCCGGGCGGCGTACTGCATCGACAACCGGACGCTGGAGGGTTCGCTCGATGGTTTCAGGAAGGCCGCCGTGCGCCACGGGCTGACGCGCTGACGCAGGGCTCTACAGCTCGACGACCGTGACGCCGTCGCCGCCTTCGCCCTTCTCTCCGGGGCGCGATGCGCGGATGAGCCGGCTCGATGCCAGGTATTCCCGCACGATGGTCCTGACGGTGCCTGTCCCGAAGCCGTGAATGATGCGCACGTTCGGGAGACGGGCCATCATGGCCGTGTTCAGATACGTGTCCAGCAGTGGCTCTATCTCGTCGGCGCGCTTGCCGCGAAGGTCGAGCTCGATGGGCACGTTGCCCGAGGGCTTCCGCAGCTTGAGCGAAACCGTCGTCTCAACTTGCCGGGGTGCGCCCGCGACCTTATCGACGCGGTCAACGCCGAGCCACAGGCGCGCTGAGCCGCACTGCACCTCGACCTGGTAGTTCTTCTCGGATATCGAGACCACCGTGGCCTCGGTAGTGGAGCCGCGAATGCGGATAGTGTCGCCCGCGCGAATCTCATCGTCGGCGATGGCGACCGGCGTTGCCGCCGCCTCGACTTCAACGACCGGCTGAGGAGGCACCTCGAGAGCCTCCGAGCGGAGCTTCTGCTGCACAACGCCCAGCGTCGCGCGGGCGCGCTCGAGCTGCTCCTGATTGCGGGTGCGCTTCAGTTCCGCCGTCACTTCCTTCATCTGGCGATGCAGCGCCGCGGCCTCCCGCGCCACACTGTCCCTCGCCTCCCGTGCGGCCTGGCGGTCTTCCTCCTGGATTCGAGTCAACTCGCGTTCCAGGTCAAGCCTCAGGTTCTCTACTGTTGCCGCATCGTCGGCGACTGCTGCCTTTGCTGTCTCGAGAGTCTGCCGTTCCGCGTCCAGATCAGCCAGTAGTCCGGCTAGGTCCCGCTCGGCTCTGGGGAGCATCTCGCGGGCGGATTCTATCAGTTCGGTAGGCAGGCCCAGTCGCTCCGCCGTCGTCAGTGCGTTGCTGACGCCGGGGAAGCCCATCTGCAGGCGGAAGGTCGGGCGCAACGTCACCGGCTCGAACTCGAGAGAGGCATTCTGCAGACCTGGCGTGACGTGCGCGAAGACCTTTACGTCGGTGTAGTGCGTCGTGGCGACGGTGAGTGCGCTGGAGTCGAGGAACCGCTGCAGCAGCGCCCGCGCCAGGGCGGAGCCCTCGGTCGGGTCGGTCGCGGAGCCCGGTTCATCGAGCAGCACCAGGCTGTGGTCGGTGGCGTGACTGACGAAGCGGACAATGTTGCTCATGTGCCAGCTGAACGTAGAGAGCGTCTGCTGTATGCTCTGCTCGTCCCCGATGTCGGCGAGTATCTGATCGAAGACGGGAAGCACGGTTCCGTCCGACGCCGGGATGGGCAGACCCGCCTGGGCCATGGCGGCAAGCAGGCCGACCGTCTTCAGCAGGACGGTCTTGCCGCCCGTGTTGGGGCCTGTCACGACAAGCACGCGGAACCCGTCGCCCAGCTTGAGAGAGACGGGCACGGCGCCGGGGCCGAGCAGGGGATGCCGGGCCTGCCTCAGGTCCAGGAGCGTACCCTGACTGCCTCGAACCTTCTCGTCCATCAGCACGGGCTCGATTGCCCGCTCCGCGAGTGCGTAGCGTGCTCTGGCCACGGCAACGTCGAGCGTCGTCATCGCCGAGATGTCATGCTCGACCTCGGCACGATGCTTGCCAAGCGCTTCGCTCCGCTCCGTCAGTATGCGGAGGATCTCGTCCCGCTCGCCCACTTCAAGCTCGCGGAGTGAGTTGCCCTGCTCGACCGTGCTCCACGGCTCCATGAACACGGTGGCGCCGCTGTTGGAGACGTCGTGCACGATGCCCTGCAGACTGCGGCGGAATTCAGCCTTGATAGGGATGACATAACGACCCTCCCGCTGAGTGACGACGTGGTCCGTCACCAGTGTCTGCACATCCTGGGAGGCCATCAGGCCTTCGAGACTGGCGACCAGTTCGCGCCGTGCGTCGACGAGACGCCGGCGGACCTCGAAGAGCCGCGGCGAGGCTGAGTCCAGCATCTCTCCTGAAGGGCCGATGCCTTTGACCAGCTCCTTGGCGAGGGCGCTCAGGTTGCTCAGCGACTCCGCCACCGCCCAGAGGTGCGGAACCTGTTCCTTCACTTCCTCGAGCTCCCGGCGGGCGTCGGCAACGGCCTCCAGCGTTCGAGCCACCGCCGAGAGGTCGCTCGCCTGGAGTGCGTGTCCCTGTGCCGCGAGTGCGACCAGGGGGCGCACGTCATCGGTCTGGCCGATGGAGAAGGACGGGAGGAGGGACAGCAGTTTGCGCGCCTCGGAGCTCTCGCGGAGTCGCTCTTCGACGCGACGGCGGTTGGTCAGTGGCTTGAGGTCGAGGATTGCCTGCCGGCTCATCTCGAAGGACGCGAAACGGGCCACGCGGGCCTTGGCCGCGGGGAACTCAAGCAGTTCGAGGCTCTTCTCGTCCATCGTGGCTCACCCTCGCGGAGGCGTCTCTTGCCTTCGAGGTCGTCGTAGCGGCGCGCCGTCCGCGGGGAGCCGACGCGCTCTCACCGGAACGCTTGCGCTTCAGACCCCGTACTGTGCCGCGGAGGCGGCATCGTATGGCGCCCTGCGCCCCGGACAGTTGGCTCGCTGGCAGAGCTGGCAGCTCTCGAAGCGTACCTCTGTGGGGAAGAAGATGCCCGAGACCGACTTGATGGGCAGCATCAGCATACGGTCGGTCAATCTCACGCCTATCCTGCCTTCGACGTCACCCAGCAGGTCGAACAGCGGCCGCTGTTCCTGCAGCGGCCAGTCCTCGAGCGAGCCGGGAGCCATGCGCGAAAGCTGACCGGTCGAGTAGGTCTCCTTGAGGTGACGCTCCATCTCCCGTCTGGCCGTGTTGAGCGCCAGCATACGGATGGTGTCCATGCAGTACGACGCCATGAGGTCGGACTGGTCGACCTTCACCGTGTCCAGCTCGACGCCGCACGTGGCAACGAAGGGGAACACTCGTTCCACTCCATCAAGATTCTGGCGCAGCACGTGGCTCGTGAAGACGTGTCCGTCGATGGTCACGCCGCCGTCGCTGCGTGAGTCGACATAAGCCTCCAACGCCAGCGCTTTCGGTCGCGCGACCTCGAGCGACCGTCCCACGAGGTCTTCGGCAAGCCGCGTGAGGGACGGGGAGACCTTGCGTATCTTCATCGCCTGAAGCACATCATCCACGGTCGTCGAGAACGGGATGTGGTCAAACAGGTGTATGCGCCGTGCCGCCGATGAGTCTGCGTCCATGTCGGGCTGTCACGTTACACGATGCGGCGACCGTTGTCCACCCGTCTCGCCGGGTCCAGGCCGTCTCTAGCGTCTGCTATACTCGCTTTGCCCCTGGCCCGGAGGCATGAGGAGGATTCGGCATGCCATCCAGTGACTTCGACTGGCGTTTCCCCTACCCTTCGAGGCGGACGCCCGTGCTTGGCTCGAACATCGTGGCGACGTCCCAGCCGCTGGCGGCCCAGGCCGGCATCCGTATGCTCCTCCGCGGCGGCAACGCCGTTGATGCGGCCGTCGCCGCCGCCATAGCCCTGACCGTGGTGGAGCCCACCATGAACGGCATCGGCGGCGATGCGTTCGCACTCGTGTGGGATGGGGAGGCGCTGCACGGGCTGAACGCCTCGGGGCGGTCTCCGAAGGCGTGGACCTTCGACCGGTTCGCGGGCAAGGCGGAGATGCCGGCCATCGGCTGGGACAGCGTGACCGTCCCTGGCGCCGTCTCGTCCTGGATAGAGCTATCGCGCCGCTTCGGCAACCTGCCATTTGCCGACCTGTTCGCCCCGGCCATCGAATACGCCCGGGGCGGCTTTCCCGTGTCTCCCTTTGTGGCAAGGACGTGGAAGGAGGCGGCCGAGAAGTACCGGACCTTCGACTCATTCGTCGCTACGTTCCTGCCGGATGGCCGCGCGCCGTCTGCGGGAGAGTGGTTCCGGTCTCCCGCGCAGGCTGAAACGCTGGCCGAGATAGCCGGAACGTATTGCGAGTCCTTCTACCGTGGTCGTCTGGCACGCGTGATCGCGGACTGGTCCCGTCGCACGGGTGGGCTGCTGGACGAGGATGACCTCGGGGGTCATATGGCGGAGTGGGTCGAGCCCCTTTCCACGACCTCGGGGCGATTCACGCTGCACGAGATTCCACCGAACAGCCAGGGCGTCGCGGCGCTTCTCGCTCTGGCACTGCTCCGGGAAGATCCTGCAGTTGTTGCTGACCCGGACTCCGTCGAGAGCATAGATTTGCAGCTTCGCGCCATGCGTCTAGCGCAGGAGGAAGTGCGACAGTACGTCGCCGACCCGGCCTCCATGGTCGTCGAACCCCGGGCGCTCCTCGACGAACGACGAGTCGAAGTGCTGCGCCGCGTCTTCGATGCCGGCCTCCAGGCCGGGCTGCGCCGCACCCGAAGGCCGAAGGAAGGAGACACTGTCTACCTCACAGCCGCGGATGCGGATGGCATGATGGTGTCGTTCATCCAGTCCAACTACTACGACTTCGGTTCCGGCATCGTGGTGCCCGGAACCGGCATCGCGTTGCATTCCAGGGCCGTCTGCTTCGGCCTTGACCGCTCCCATCCCAACGCTGTGGGAGGCGGTAAGCGCCCCTTCCACACGCTTTCTCCCGCGTTCGTCACGGCGCAGGGCCGCCCCGTCATGAGCTTCGGAGTCATGGGCGGGCACATGCAGCCGCAGGGACACCTGCAGATGTTCGTGCGCTCCTGCCTGGGCGGCCAGAATCCGCAGGCTGCGTGCGACGCGCCCCGATGGAACCTCGCGCCCGATGGCAGCGTGCTGCTTGAGGCGGGTGCTCGTGATGGCGTCGCAGCGGCGCTGGCCGGTCTCGGCCACTCCGTGCAGACGGTGGAGTACGGCGACCCTGTGTTCGGGGGCGCACAGGCCATCCGCGTGCTGCCCCAGGGGTACTGCGCCGCATCGGACCCGAGAAAGGATGGGCAGGCGGTCGCACTCTGACACCGGCGCCGGGGCCCGCCGCGGGTAAGGTCCGCGTGCCATCGCAAACGAACGGCCCGCCGCATCGAATACGGCGGGCCGCGCTGTTGCCGGCTGGATCCGTGGCTGCTCGCTACTCCTTGTGGAGGTGTGTCTTCAGTTGCCCGAGCAGAACTCTCTCGCGCTCCGCGTGAGCCTCGATCTCGGCCTGCAGTCTCTGGATGTTGGTCTTCATGCCCCAGCCTTTCCCCTCCCAGACCTCTATCCGGGCTCCACCGGCCGCGATATCGTCCGCGTCCTTGAGCAGCTTCGCCACGTGCTGATTGAGTTGGGCGTGCTCGGCGAGCAGCAGATTGAGAGACTGCGCCAGCTCCGGCGTGCCTTCACGGATGAAGGCGTTGGCAAGCGCCGTTTCTTCGCGCTTGAAGTGGGTCTTGAGGCCGCGATCGATGGCTTCGAGTTGCGCTCTCCACTTCTTGAGCCCTTCGCCCTGTGTGTCGAGTCCCTTGGGGACGAAGTAGTCCTTCGTCTGGTCGCTGCCTAGCCTGGCCGCCGCCTCGACGTCCCCGCTGACCTGGTCGAGGTTTCGAAAGTCGTTGTGAATCTGCTTGTGCTCGTCGAGTATCTGCTGCACTATGGCGAGAGCTTCACTCATTCGGTCACCTCCAGTCGGCTATTATAGTCAGGGCAAACGCGCTTAGTAAACCGGCCGTCCGGTGGGACCGCTGGTTTCCGTGCGCGGTCCGGAAGCGCCGTCAGGAGAGCGCCTTCTTCAGCGCCCTGACGCTCGCTATCCATCCCGCCTCATCTTCGGTCCACGGTACGGAGACGAGCGAGAGCCTGACCGCATGCGCCTCGCCGCCGTAGAACTGGTTGCAGGCGACCGTGACGATGCCATTCTGCTCGATGAGCCGGTCGGCGAACGGCTTGCAGGGCTCGCTGCCCGTCTTGACGAGCACATAGAGTGCGCCGAACAGCCCATTGCCGGGCAGCAGCAGGTGTTCTCCCATCTCCTCGATGAGGATGGTGAGGCGGTTCGCGAGTACGCGGCAGACCCACTCATAGCTCTTCGGCTTGTCCAGGAATCGCCGCAGGACCTCGGTGCCCGCGATGAACGAAGGAGTCGGGCTGCTCAGGTTCTCACGACCGACGATCGCCTCCATGTTGTCGACCCACTGCGTGCTGCCGTAGGCGAACCCGAACCGGAGTCCCGCGATGAGGCAGGACTTGGACAGGCTGGACAGCACGCACAGGCTCTGGTAGTACTCCTGGCCGAGCTCGCGCAGCGCGTTAAGGGTCTCCTGCATGAGCTTCGCATCGAACGAGGCGCGCTTGCCCTCCAGCCGGACCAGCGTCAGCAGGTAGGGCGCATCCCAGACGACGGCGCCTTCGTTCCCCGCCATCACTTTGACCATCTCCAGCAATTGCTCGGCCGACATGTAGCCCGTCGGGTTGTTTGGCATGCTGACGTAGCAGACCGACCCGCGCGTCGCCTTGCTCCGGAAGTCATCCATGTCGATGGACAGGTCGGCCTTCATCGCCACTCGAACCTCTTCGCAGCCATGCGACCTGATGACGCCTGAGGCGGGGCCGTACTCCCATTGCGGAATGAGCACACGGGTGCCCGGCTTGATCGAGCGCAGAGCGGCAGTCATCGCCTGCTGCCCGCCGGCGGTGACGATGACTTTGTCGGCGTCGCTGTCCTGCACGGGTATGCCGTGCAACTCGCGGTAGTACCTGGCCACCAGGGCGCGAATGGAGTCGGTTCCGCCTGTAGGAGAGTAGGCAACGCCTTTCGGCATTGGGTGATACGAGGAAACGATGCCGTCCCGCAGTCCCTCGACAACCGGCCGAAGCTCCGGTATCAGCGAGCCGGCTACTTCGATGTCCATCCGTGAGAACACGGGCTGGCTCACCATCAGATTGCCGATGTTGCCGCTGCTGAAGTCGTAGACGTCGAGACCCTTCTCCTTCCGCTGTACCGCCTTGGCCATCGCCTCGCGGATGGCTGGAGCGGGCGGACTCGGAAGCAGGTAATCCTGTCTCATGCTCGCACCTCCGTTGTCGGTCGTCGCGCCGGCGCGCGGCGCACGCCTCACCGCGAATGATAGGCAAGGCGGCTCGCGGACGCAAGGGCGCGTGTCAGCTTGCCTGAGACACGCGCGAGTGGTACGATAGCGGGTACTTTCCGGCGCGGCGACCTGCCGCGGACGGAGCAATGGGAGCGACAGTATGGAGACTATCACACTTCAACTCGAGAAGCGGGAGACGCTGGGAAAGAAGACCCGCGGCCTTCGCAGGACCGGCGTGACCCCCGCGCACGTATTCGGACACGAACTCGAGTCGCTGGCCGTTCAGGGCCCGACGTCCGAGCTCGAGAAGGTCATTGGACAGGCCGGCACATCCCGCCTCATCAGCCTCAAGGTGGGCAGCGAGAAGCGACCGAGGCTGGTACTCATCCGGGAGATTCAGCGCAAGCCCGGAACCGGCTCTCTCCTTCATGTGGACCTCTACCAGGTCAGAAGCAAGGAGAAGATGACGGTCGAGGTCCCGGTTCACCTGGTCGGCCAGGCGCCCGCGGTTGCCGCGAAGGCGGGCACTCTGGTTGTGGATCTGTCCTCGCTCAGTGTCGAATGCCTGCCGGCTGACCTGCCGGCTCGCGTGGATGTCGACGTCACGGTGCTCAAGAAGGCCGGCGACGCCATCAGGGTGAATGACGTCAAGGCACCGTCCGGCGTTGCGGTCCTGAATGCTCCCGACCTCGTGGTGGTCAAGATCGAGGAGGAGCGCAAGCCGATAGTGGAGCCTGAGGCGAAGGTTGCCACGGAGGAGAAGCCGGCTGCCGAAGCTCGTGCTGAGCGCCCTGCCGCCGAGAAGAAATAGCGGCTCTCCGATTGTCTCTCGCGCTGTCGCGCAGGGTTCACCCCTGCGCGACAGCACTGTTGGTCTGGTTGGTCGCAGACGTCACCTGCCACCCTGTCGAGTACGATTGAGGGAGTGTGCGATTGAGCAAGCTCGTGGACTTGCTGCAGAAGCTTCATAAGAGCCCCGCGCCTCTCGGATTCGGACTGGCTCAAACCGCTCCGGCTCTCAAGCGTATGCTCGTGATTGCCCGCCTCTCTGGTGAACCCGGTGAGCGTCTCGTTACCGTCATCTCGAGCAGTGCTGACGCTCTTGCGCTGGTCAGTCCCGGCGGCTTGCCGGTTGAAGCTCCGGCTTCCTTCGCGCTCCCCACGGCCATCCCGACCGGGATGTGGCTGGATGCCGGTTCGCCGCTCGTCTCTCGTGGCGACACGGCGTGGGATTTTGTCGCCTGCGGCCCCGATGGCCCCATGGATGTGCTGGCGTGGAAGGACATGGCGTGTCTCATCCGCGTCGCTTCCGGTATGGAGGGCAGTCGGTTGCGCGCCATCGCCGACCTCGGCGCCGATGCGGTCGTGCTGTCATCTGAAGACCTGGAGCTCGGGCGAATCCTCGGGGCGGTCGAGTGTCGGCGCGTGCGCCTCACCTCGGGCAAGCCTGTGCTGCTGCAGATGACCTCGGCATTGACCCCGCTTCAGGTGGCGGTACTCTGGAAGGCCGGCGTCGATGGAATCATCGTGGACGCGGCCGGCGAGGGAGAGGTTCTGGCTCAGGCTCGCGCCGCGGTCGAGAAGGCTTCGTACGATATGCGCAATGGCGGTGCCTCAGGACCTGTGTCCATTGGTGCGCATCTCGCGCAGACCGAAGAGGCTCCTGTGGAGGAGAGAGAGGAAGAGGGAGACGACGATGAGGAGGAGCCTGACGAGGACGAGTAACCCCTGACCTCGCGTGTGCCCCGAGTGCCTCCGCCCCGACCGATGCAAACGAGAGAGGGCCCGCCTGACGGCGGGCCCTCTCCATGTTTCCGGCGTGACAACCGGCGGCGCTAGAGCCGCTGCGTCATCTGCAGGTACTTGCCCTCCGTCTTGATGGACGGGGCGATGATCATCCTCGTGTGCTGCATCTCCCGGATGGTCCTGGCGCCGCACATGCCCATGCTGGTTCGCAGTGCGCCGACGAAGTTCTGGGTGCCGTCGGTCACGGACGTGGGTCCAAAGAGGATCTGCTCCAGGGTTGCGACTGTTCCGACCTTCACCCTTGTGCCTCGTGGCAGAGCGGGGTGGGGGTTCGCCATGCCCCAGTGGTAACCCCGTCCGGGGGCGCCCTTCGCCTGCGCCAGCGGAGAGCCGATCATCACGGCGTCAGCACCCGCGGCAAAGGCCTTGCAGACGTCGCTGCCCACCCGGAAGCCGCCGTCGGTGATGATTGAGACGTATCTGCCGGACTCTTTGAGATAGGCCTCTCTGGCCGCGGCGCACTCCAGCGTCGCAGACACCTGTGGAACGCCGATGCCGAGCACCTCGCGGGAGGTGCAGGCGGCGCCGGGCCCGACTCCGACCAGAATGGCGTCGACGCCCGTCTTCATCAGTTCGAGCGTCGCATTGTAGCTGCAGCAGTTGCCTACCATGATCGGCAACTGCATCTGTTCCCTGAGTTCGGGAAGCACCAGGCCCCTGGCGCTCTTCGATATGTGTGCCGCCGTGGTGACCGTCGACTGGACGACAAGGATGTCCATGCCGGCCTCTTTGGCGATAGGGGCAAGCCGCTTGGTGTTGGCGGGAGTCGTCGAGACCGCACAGACCACGCCGCCCTTCTTGATTGCCGCGACCCGCTCAGCCACCAGGTTGTCCTTCACGGGCGCCGCGTAGAGCCTCTGCAACAGGGCCGTTACCTCGGATTGAGGCGTCTCCGCGAGTTGCTGGAGGATGGCGTCAGGGTTCTCGTACCGCGTCTGCACGCCGTCGAGGTTCATGACGGCCAGCCCGCCCAGGCGGCCGTACTCGATGGCGAAGGAAGGGCTGACGACGGCGTCCATGGCAGACGCGAGAATCGGGACCTGGAACTTGTGAGGGCCGATCTGGAAACCGACGTCGGTCTGGTCAGGGTTGACGGTGACGTCGCCGGGAACCAGCGCTACTTCATCGAACCCGTAGGCTCGTTCCATCTCCTTGAACTTGGGATACTGCATGGGCCCTCCAGCAGATAAAAAGTGTAGAGAATATACAGCGCGCATACGTCCGAGTCAAGGAAGCGTCTGGTACGCGGACATCACGTCGGCTATAATCGAATCTTACTCTGATTCATGCGCCTTAGTCCGCCATACCGCTGCTAGCTGCTGCGCGGCGTCACCACAAGGAGGATACTGTGACTGAACGGATTCACGTCGGTGTCGCCTGGCCCTATGCGAATGGCCCGCTGCATCTCGGCCACATAGCCGGCTGCTACCTTCCCGCGGACGTCTTCGCCCGCTACAACCGCATGGTCGGCAACGAGGTGCTCATGGTCTCGGGCAGCGACCAGCATGGCGCGCCCATCACGATACGCGCCGAGAAGGAGCACACGACACCTGGGGCCGTCGCCCGGAAGTACCACGAGCAGTTCCTGGACTGCTGGAAGCGGCTCGGCATCTCATTCGACCTGTTTACCACTACCGGCACTGCCAATCATGCCGAGGTGACGCAGGACATCTTCAAGACACTGCTCAGCAAGGGCCACCTCTACCGCGACTTCGTTCTGCAGGCGTACTGCCCTACGTGCGCGCGATTCCTTCCCGACAGGTACGTGCACGGCGTCTGCCCGAACTGCGGCTCCGCCAACGCGCGAGGAGACGAGTGCGAGGCCTGCGGCAAGCCGCTGGACCCGGCCGAGCTCGGCAACCCGCGTTGCTCCGTGTGCGGCGGCGTGCCTCGCTTCGAGAAGTCGGAGCACTTCTTCCTCAGGCTCAGCTCTTTTCAGTCGCAGCTCGCCGACTGGGTCGCCGGCATGACGCACTGGCGCCCGAATGTCATCGGGGCCACGCGTCGCTTTCTCGATGAGGGGCTGCGCGACCGCGCCATCACGCGCGACATAGACTGGGGAATACCCATTCCGGTCGAAGGCTTCGAGAAGAAGCGCATCTACGTCTGGTTTGAAGCTGTGATCGGCTACCTCTCGGCCACGAAGGAGTGGGCGCACCTGCAGGGTGATGACACACTGTGGGAACGCTACTGGAAGCAGGATGCGAAGATCTACAACTTCATCGGAAAGGACAACATCTTCTTCCACACGCTGAGCTGGCCCGCAACCCTCCTGGGCTACGGCGGTCTCAACCTGCCCTACGACGTGCCGTCGAACGAGTTCCTCAACATACAGGGGCAGAAGCTCTCGACCAGCCGCAACTGGGCGGTCTGGGTGCACGAGTACCTGGACAAGTACGACCCGGACCCTCTGCGCTACTTCCTCTCCGCCGCCATGCCGGAGACGCAGGACAGCGACTTCTCCTGGGACAAGTTTGTGCGGCGGAACAACGACGAGTTGGTGGCCACCTACGGAAACCTTGCGCACCGGATGCTGACGTTCGCGCATCGCCATTACGACGGGTCCGTTCCTGACCCGGGCGACCTCGATGAGAAGTCTCAGGCGCTCATCGCGGAGGCCGAGAAGACGCTCGAGTCGGTCGGCGACTCGCTGCGGCGCTGCAGTTTCAAGGAAGGGGTCCGGAACGCGATGGCGCTGGCGCAGTCAGCCAACCGGTACGTCGATGAGCAGGCACCCTGGAAGGTCATCAAGCAGTCCAGGCAGGAGGCGGGCAGGTCGGTCTACACTGTCCTGTGCGTCCTTTCGGCGCTCAGCACGATGCTGTACCCCTACCTGCCGTTCAGCTCGGAGAAGCTGCACCAGGGTCTCGGCTTTGCGACGGGACCGGCCGCGCAGGGATGGAAGCTCGTCCGGCCCGCAGCCGGGCAGGCGCTGGGCGAACCGCGACCGCTGTTCGTGAAACTCGACGAGAAGGTGATAGAGGAAGAGACGGCGCGACTCGGACACTAGCCGGGCGCGCCGTCCTGTGAATCGGCGGGGTCCTGTCTTGTTCAGCTCGCGGCAGCTGTCGGAGCAGGAGCCGGTGAGCCGAAGAGGGCGTTGAGGTCCTCTTCCACCAGCGTCTCCTTCTGTATGAGCAGGTCGGCCATCTGCTGCAGCTTGCTGAAGTTGTCCTCGAGAATCCTCCGCGCGCTCGAGTGTGCCCGCTGGATGCGGCTGTGGACCTCATCGTCGATGTCCTGTGCGATGCGGTCGCTGTAGTCTCGCTGCTCGCTTATCTCCCGGCCCAGGAACACCATCTCCTGCCGCTGGCCGAAGGTGCGCGGGCCGAGTTTGTCGCTCATGCCGTACTCGGTGACCATCTTGCGGGCGAGCTTCGTGGCTCTGTCGAGGTCGTTCTGCGCGCCGGTGGTGATGTCGCCAAACTGAAGCTCCTCGGCCGCTCTGCCACCCAGCAGCGTGGCTATCTGGTCGTTCAACTGTGAGCGCGACCAGAGGTGCCGGTCCTCGCTCGGCAGGAACTTCGTCCAGCCGCCGGCAACGCCACGCGCCACGATGGACACCTTGTGCACCGGGTCTGCGTTGGGAAGCATGCGGGCCACAAGCGCGTGGCCGCTCTCGTGGTAGGCAGTAATGGCTTTCTCATGCGGGCTGATGACCCGGCTCTTGCGCTCCGGGCCCATCATCACGCGGTCGGCTGCGTCCTCGAGCTCCGAGGCGCCTATCTGTTTCAGATTGCGTCGAGCCGCCAGCAGCGCGGCCTCGTTAGCCAGATTGGCCAGGTCGGCCCCGCTGAAGCCGGGGGTCTCCTTTGCGATGACCTCGAGGTTGATGCCCTCGTCCAGCGGCTTATCCTTGGTGTGGACCTTGAGTATCGCCAGCCGCTCCTTGATGTCCGGCAGGTCAATGACGATGTGCCGGTCGAACCTGCCCGGCCGCAGCAGCGCGGGGTCGAGTATGTCCGGCCGGTTGGTCGCGGCCACTACGATGACTTTGGCGTTCGTGTCGAACCCGTCCATCTCGGTCAGTATCTGGTTCAGGGTCTGTTCCCGCTCGTCGTGTCCGCCGCCCAGCCCCGCGCCGCGGTGCCGGCCGACGGCGTCTATCTCGTCGACGAAGATGATGCACGGCGAGTTACGCTTCGCCTGCTCGAAGAGGTCGCGCACGCGTGCGGCGCCGACGCCGACAAACATCTCGACGAACTCGCTGCCGCTGATGGAGTAGAACGGCACCTGCGCCTCTCCGGCGATGGCCTTGGCCAGCAGCGTCTTGCCGGTGCCCGGCGCTCCCACGAGGAGCACGCCGCGGGGGATTCTGCCGCCCAACTGCCGGAACTTGTCAGGCGACTTCAGGAACTCGACTATCTCCTCGACCTCCTCCTTCGCTTCCTCGCTGCCGGCTACGTCGGCGAAGGTGATCTGCGGCCGGTCCGGCGAGTTGAGCCGGGCCCGGCTCTTGCCGAAGTTGAAGGCCTGCGAACCCGCGCCACGCGCGGAGCGGAAGAAGAAGATGAAGAGGGCCGCGAGCAACCCGATAGGCAGGAAGACCTGGATGAAGATGAGTCCCCAGTCGTGCCCCGTGGCCTCGACTTCGAGTGAAAGCCCGCCTTCACCAACCGTCACACCGCCGGCCTTGAGGATATCAATCAGATCGTTCGTGCTGCCGTAGTAGTCGGCCGTGAGCTTACGCTCATCGCCCGAGAAGCCGGTCAGCGTGTTGTCCTTCTGCGTGACGCGGTCGATCTCACCGGCCCTGGCCGCCGCGACGAAGTCCGTGATGGCGACCTCCTCCGGCCCCTTCCCTTCGGGCATGAAGAGTACGAGGAGGGCGAGAGCGGCGACGAAGAGGAGGAGGTAGTAGATGCTGCTTTGCCAGTTGCGCGGCGTCAAGTTTTGCACCTCGACATTATAGCAGGGCAACGTGAACTCGGGAAAAGGCCGGCCGGTTCCCGCCTGCGCGCCGTTCCTGACTCCGGGCCGGTGGCGCTCCTGCGGGCGAAGCGCCGAAGGCGCTGGCGGCGAGGGATGCTATAATGCAGGCCGGGAGGAAGCGCTACTGGAACCAGCGGAACTCGCGAGACTGGCCACTGACATAGCCTCAGACAAGCAGGCGACTGATGTGGTGCTGCTCGACGTGCGCGCCTCCTGCTCCTTTGCCGACTACTTCCTCATCTGCAGCGGCGAAAGCGAACGCCAGCTCAACGCGATATGGGATGCCATCCTCGAGACGCTGAAGGCCCGCGGCGTGGTCCCTCTGCACAAAGAAGGAGTGCCCGGCTCGGGCTGGCTCCTCGCCGACTATGGCTCGGTCGTCATCCACATCTTCGCGCCCGAAGAGCGCGAGTTCTACCAGCTCGAGGCGCTCTGGAAGGACGCTGTCCCCGTGCTGCGTATCCAGTAGGTGCCCCGCGCTGGACCGAGGCCTAAACGACTCCCAGCCAGCGGTCGGTGCACCGCGTGTAGCTGAGGATCTCCTCCGGTTTGAAGTACAGCGCGATTTCCCGTGCCGCGCTTTCGGCGGAGTCCGAACCGTGCACGAGGTTGTCCTGCAGGTCGATAGCGAGGTCGCCGCGTATCGTTCCGGGCGCGGCCTTGGCTGAGTCGGTCTGCCCCATCAGTTGCCGGACGACGTCCACTGCCTGTCTGCCCTCCACGACCATGGCAATGATCGGGCAAGACGTGATGAACTCGACGAGCCCTTTGAAGAACGGCTTCTGCCTGTGGGCTTCGTAGTGCCTTCCGGCGAGTTCGGCATCCACCTGGAGCAGCTTCATCGCCACTATCTTCAGGCCCTTCTTTTCGAATCGGGAGATGATCTCGCCGGCGAGACCCCGGTGCATCGCATCGGGCTTCACGAGTACGAGTGTTCGTTCCGCGGTGGTAGCTGTCATTGCTGGGGACTCCTTTCGAAGCTAAATCCATCGTATGAGCTGAACGAGGTCCATCTCCTCCATCGAGTCGACGACCCTGTCTGCTGCGATAAGAGCTCGTGGCTCGTGGCTGTTGGTGACGGCGACGCACTTCATGCCGCCCCGTTTGGCCGCCTCGACGCCGTGGGGCGAGTCCTCGAAGACGACGCAATCTTCCGGCGACGCACCCAGCCTCTCTGCAGCACGCAGGTATATCTCCGGGTTCGGCTTGCTCTGCCGGACGTCCGCGCCGCAGACGACGGCGTCGAAGTAGTCGTTGAGACCCAACTGAGAGGCCACCGCGTCGAAGTTCGCCATCGGCGCTGAGGTGCCGAGCGCAACGCGGAACCCGTTCTTCTTCATCGCTCTGAGCAGCGGCAGGACGCCCGGGAAGGGGCGCACACCGTCGCGAATGAGTTCCCGGTAGCGCTCCTCCTTCTCTTCGGTGATGGCGTGGACTTCCGAGGCCGGCGTATGCCCCAGGACCCTCTCGATGATGTAGTCGTCCCGCGTCCCGAAGAAGAAGCGGAACTTCTCCTCGGTGAAGTCGGCGCCGCGCCTGGCGAAAGCCTCACGCCACGACTGGTAATGGGGCGCCGCCGAGTCGACGATGACACCGTCCATATCCCACAGGAACGCCCGCCGGCACCGCTCCCCCGGGACGAAGAGCGACTCCACCTCGGCGACGATGCTGCCGTCATCCAGCTCGAGTTGACCGTGGGTCTGTATCAGTCGCGGGGTGACCTTCAACGCCCGCGCCCTGGCTATGAGCCTGACATCAGTCGGCGCCATCTGCCGGAAGCGAATGGTGCTCTTCGCGGTCACGCCGAAGCTGTACCCCGAACAGAGCACCGTGTACGCTGTCGTTTCGTCGAGGATGCTGTAGACGATGCCGCCGTGCATCACCTTGTGCCAGCCCTGGTGGTCCTCATCCGGCGTGAACGTGGCGGTCACCTCCTCGCCGTCGTAATGCGGCCTGAGGTGCAGCCCTATGGGGTTGGCCTCGCCACAACCGAAGCAGTGGCTCAGTGACTGCTGTCCTTCCGGGATGTTGAGCTGCGGCAGTTCCATGGCTACCTCCTGTCTCTCGGCACGGTGATGTGTGGCGGGCGCAGGTAGACTGGCTGGAGGCTCGCGGCCGGAGGCACATTGCCGGCGCGATATCGTCGCCATCCCTCGGCTGCGAGTGCCTGGAGTCGTGACTGCGGTACCGGCGACACGACGGGCAGGCTGACTCTGAGCAGTTGCCTCAGTCGTTCGCACAACTCGACAATCTCTTCCCCGCACAGCGGTGTCTCGACGTCGATCAGCGTTGCCAGCGTGCCTTCGTCGACGAACTGCTCCTCTTCGGCCTTCTGCCACCGGGCGTCTCGCCATGCGTACACTGCTGTGGCGTATCCCGAGCGTGAGGCGCGAAGGACGGGCCTGACCCGCCGGGCGGCAGGCGGGCACCGGAGCGCCTCGGCAAGTAGAGTCTCTATACCGACGAGCGCCGCGCCGGTCCCCGCGGCGAAGCCCTTCGCCGCCGAGACCGATACCCTCAGCGCGTTGAAAGCCCCCGGGCCGAGCGCGACGGTGACGAGTTCGATGCCCGACGGCGCTGTGGCGGTTTCCTCGAGACCTGCGAGCATCTCCGGCACGAGCCGCAGCGTGTGCTCCTCAGGCTGGACAGGCCGGCCCGTCCAGAGCAAGGCGCCCTGCCGGGCCACGCCGACCAGCGTCGAGGTCGACGACGCGTCCAGCACTAGTTCCATCGGCAGCCGTCCTTCGAAGTCTGCAGCAGGGCATCAACGACCTCGTTGTAGCGGTGGCCCTCCGCGGTGAGGACAACGTCCCGCTGCCCTTCGCGGTCGGTGTAGCTCAGCGTGATGAGGAGGTGCTCCTCAGGAAGAAGGTCCCCGGCCCGGTCGGCCCACTCCACCGCGCAGACGCCGTCGGCGTAGAGGTAGTCCTCGATTCCAAGGTCGGCAATCTCCTGCGGGTGTTCAAGCCGGTAGAAGTCCATGTGGTACAGCGTGAGCCTGCCCCGGTACTGCCTGATGATGACGAACGACGGGCTGGCGGCCCAGTCCGATGCCCCGAGCCCCGCCGCGATGCCGCGCACCAGGCAGGTCTTGCCGGTGCCGAGCTCGCCCGACAGGAGGAAGATGTCCCCCGGCGCCGCGAGCGCGCCCAGCCTGCGACCGAGCGCAACGGTCTGCTCCTCTCCGATGGTATGAATCGTGGTCGAGCTCATCGTCCGAAGTGGTTCCAGCCGGCGTCTCCAACGGCGAACGGGCGGCCTCCGGGTTCCAGGACCGTAACGCCCGGAGTTGCTGTGCGCCCATCGATCTTGCCGATTGCCGTCACGCGGCACGAGAGGCGGGCTCTGATCCGCGCCAACTGTTCCGCGCTGCAGGTGAAAAGCAGCTCGTAGTCCTCGCCGCCGGTCAGGGCGAACCGCATCGCGTCCTCAGAGACGCCGGAGCACGCGCCGCACGCCGGCACGTTCTCAGCCTCAACAGTCGCAGAGACGCCGCTGCAGGCGCACACGTGCCCCAGGTCCGCGATCAGGCCGTCGCTGATGTCGATGGCGCAACGCACGCCCTCTTCCACGAGGACGGCCGCCTCGCGGAGCCGCGGCAGCGGCCTGGATAGTGCGAAAAGAAGGGCGCGAGGCACTGAAGAGGGCGCAGTTCCTGCCCGGCCGAGCAGAGAGAGCGCGGTCGATGCCGCTCCGAGTTCGCCTGTCACCGCGATGAGGTCCCCCGGAGCAGCGGCGGAGCGAAGCAGCAGGCGGCCGGCGCGCGCCTCTCCCAACACGAAGACGGTTGACGTCACGAATGGAGACGAGGTGAGATTGCCGCCGATGATGATAACCCCGTGCTCCGCCGCGAGCGCGCACATCGCCCGGTAGTACTTCACCACATCGTCCGAATCGACGTCCTGCGGACAGGAGAGCGAGACGAGCGCGTACCGGGCGGCGCCTCCCATGGCTGCGATGTCGCTGAGATTGACGGCGAGTGACTTGTGGCCGAGGTCCTCCCAGCTTGACCACTCGAATCGGAAGTGTACGTTCTGCACCAGCGAGTCGGTCGTGGCGAGTTGAACCAGCTCCGTTCCGGTCCACGCCGCCGCGTCGTCGCCTATGTCGATGAGGATGCGGCGATGGGCTTCTGCGGACGAGTCGTGAGAGGACTGTACGACATCCCGGATGAGTTCGATGAGTCCGAACTCGCCGAGGGCCGAGAGCTTCATCGGCGCGATTATACCATCGGTCACGTAGCGCACAAAGGCGATGAGCCGGTGGTGCTATAGTGGCCTGTCGTGACCAGGTGCGTTGTGCTGGCGGACATCCACGCGAACGTGCGCGCGCTTGACGCCGTTCTGAACGACGCCGTTCGGCACGGGACCGTGGACGTGCTCTGGGTCCTGGGCGACATCGTCGGCTACGGCGCCGAGCCGAACGAGTGTATCGAGCGTCTGCGCGACTACCCCTGTGTCTGCATTGCGGGGAACCACGACCTGGGCGCCACCGGCCGTGCCGATCTGTCTCTCTTCAACGCTGATGCCGCCGCCGCCTGCCTCTGGACTCGCGCCCGGCTTTCCGCCTCGTCGGCCGAATTCCTTGATGCACTCTCACTGGGGGTCGAAGAGCCGCCCTTCCTGCTGGTGCACGGGTCGCCCCGCGACCCGGTGTGGGAGTATGTGGTGTCGGCTCCGGGGGCACGAGCGGTGTCCGGGTTCTGCCCGCAGCCGCATTGTCTCGCCGGCCATACCCATGTCCCGGCGCTGTTTCGCATGGATGCCGGGACGCCGCACGACACCCGGGTCGGCGTCGTCGACATCGACCTGCGTCAACGTGGCGGTCGATTGCTCCTCAATCCCGGCTCGGTCGGCCAGCCGCGTGACGGCGACCCCCGAGCCGCCTTCGCTGAGGTCGACCTGGACGAGTTGACGGTGCGCTTCCGGCGGACCCCGTACGATGTGCAGCACGCCGCCGCAGCCGTAGTGAACGCCGGACTGCCGCGAGGACTTGCGGCGCGACTGCTCGTTGGCTTCTGAGTAGCATCATGGTATAATGTCCGCCATGTGCGATTACGAACTGGTAGCTATCGTGAGCCCCGAAGCCAACGAGGAGACTGTTGCGGGAAAGATCGATGGTGTGAGCCAGCTTATTGTCGGACGCCAGGGAGTCGTTGAGGAAACGCAGCGCTGGGGCAAGAAGAGATTGGCCTATCCCATCAAGAAGTTCGTTGAGGGCAACTATTCTCTCATGCGGTTCAAGCTCGAGCCCTCGTACGTGCTCGAGTTGCGTCAGAGACTCGAAGCTGATGAGTCGGTCCTCCGGTACCTCGTTATCAAGAAGGGCTAGTAGATAGTGGCGACGCTCAACAAGATCATTCTCATCGGGAATCTCGGCTCTGACCCCGAGATGCGCTATACGCCCGATGGGAAGTCCGTGACGTCGTTCCGCATGGCTACGAACTACCGGTACACCAGCGCCTCGGGTGAGACGCACGAGGAGACCGACTGGTTCCGCGTGACGGTCTGGGGCAAGCAGGCGGAGCAGTGCAACCAGTACCTGACCAAGGGACAGCAGGCGTACGTTGAAGGTCGCCTGCATGCGCGCCCCTGGCAGGGGCAGGATGGACAGATGCGAACCAGCCTGGAGGTTACGGCCAACCGGGTCATGTTCCTCGGTAAGGCGGCCGGAACCGCAGCGCTGCCGGATGAGGGGGACATCGTCCCCGGTGATATTCCGTTCGACCAGAATTGAGGAGTGTGTTGATGCCAAACTTCCGGTATTCCAGGAGACGCACGAAGTACCGCGGTGGGAAGCCGCGGGTATGTCCATTCTGCGCCGACAAGATTGAGATTGACTACAAGGACACGGGCCTGCTGGCCCGGTTCATTCAGGGCGGCGGCAAGATCGCGTCGCGCCACAAGTCGCGGGCGTGCTCGAAGCACCAGCGGCGCCTCTCCGAGGCCATCAAGCGCGCGCGCTACCTGGCGCTGCTGCCATACGGAACGAGTCACATCTGGAAGACGGGATGGACCGCCTCGGCGAGTCCGTCCGGTTCGTCCGGGTCATAGGAGCTGGAGATGCCTAAGCGAACGTATCAGCCGAAGAGGATTCCTCGCAAGCGGAACCTCGGCTTCATGGCCAGGACGTCGACCAAGGCGGGCATTCGCGTGCTGAAGTCGAGGCGGGCGAAGGGTCGCGTAAAGCTGACGCAAGTCTAACCCTGGATGAGGAAGCCGTGGTCCCTGGCCGGACGGGAGCAGTTCACGGCTGTGTTCCGCCGGGGGCGTCCGTACTCTGGTAGACTGGTAGTCGTGCGGGTCTTGTCGACTGGCCGTGAAACCAGTCGGCTCGGTCTTGTGGTGGGGAAGAAGGTGGGGGGCGCCGTGGAGCGCAACCGCGCGAAGCGACTGATTCGCGAGGCAGTGAATATCCGGACGCTGACGACGGGATGGGATGTGGTCGTCATCGCCCGACCGGGCTTGCAGAGTGCGAAGTATCGACTCGTTCAACAGGAGCTGCAGGAGCTCCTCCTCAAGGCAGGGATCGCCCAGGGAGGGCGCGTCACTGGCGGTCGCCCTGATTCGCGCCTATCAGAAGACGATCTCTGAGGTGACGCCTCACAGCTGCCGGTTCCAACCGACCTGCTCCGAGTACACCGCCGAGGCCATCACACGCTACGGCCTGGTCCGGGGCATCGGCCTTGGCATGCGCCGGTTGCTGCGCTGTCATCCGTTCTCTGCCTCCCGGTATGACCCCGTTCCGTGATCCTTGATTTGTGTGCGAGAGCAGGTATTGATGAAGGCAGTTCGAGTAGCCACACTGGTTCTCCTTGCCATGGTTGCAGTCTCCGCCACCGGATGCATGTCGCAGCCGGTCGCGCAGGGATTCGTGGGCGTGGCGTCCGACGGCGACAACCTCTACGTCGGGTCCGCCGACGGAAGGATACTGCGCCTCGACACGGATGCCCGCGCCGGTGGGGCAGCCTTTCCGTCCCAGGGCGAGTGGGAGTACGCAATCACGAAACCCAGCAAGGGCGGATTCGGATGCAGCACGACGCAGTCCCCGTCCATCATCTACGGTGATCCGGTTCTGGATGACGGCCATCTTTGCGTTGCCACCTACGACGGCAAGGTGCTGATGCTGGATTCGGCCTCCCGCGAGGCGGGGCTCGTCTTCCCGCAGGTGCGCTCGGGCGAGTGGCAATACCCGCGCAGTGATGAGTCCGTCGGCCCCATCGTGGGCAGCCCCGCCGTGGTCGGCGACGTCGTTTACGTCTGCAGCTCGAAGAGGGAGAAGGGACAGACGTCAGGCCTGGTGTACGCCCTTGACCGTCTCTACGGTGACGAGTTGTGGGTTTCCGAGCCGCTCGACGGCAAGCTATGGATCACTCCGGCCGTGCAGGGCGACTCCCTCATCGTGAGCACGTTGGGCGGCGTCCTGCTTCAACTCGATGCGTCGTCCGGCGCGGTGCGGCCGTGGAGCTACGACGCAGGCGTCGGCTTCGTGTCGTCCCCGCTGGTCCTGAATGGCACGGTGTACGTGGGCTCATTCGACCGGTCCCTGTACGCCATCCCGGTCGGGGCACAGTCACCAAGCTGGCGCTTCCAGGCCGGCAACTGGTTCTGGTCCACGCCCGTTGCTGTTGGCGACACGCTCTACGCTACCTGTCTGGACGGCAAGCTGTATGGGCTCAACGCTGCCAGCGGCGTGCCGGCGTGGAGTGCGCCGTATGACGCGGGGAGCGCCATCGCCGCACCGCCTGTCGTGGTGGGTGACCGCGTCGTCGTGGTGACCAAGTCGGGCGACGTCCACGTGGTCGGACTCGCCACCGGGTCGGGCGTGCGCGTTCCAAATCCTTCGAACGAGAAAGCGTCCACGTGCAATGCTGCGGTCGTGGCTGCGCCCGCCGCTCACCAGGGCATTGTTTACATCCGGGCGCAGAACAACACACTCTTCGGTATCGACCCCGTGGCAGCCAGAGTGATCTCGACCGTCTCGCTGAAGATGGAGTGATGCCTTAGATGGCCAACCTTTGGAATGTGGTAATCCTGCGGCCCATGCTGAACGGACTCATCGCCCTGTCCGGCGCACTGCCGGAGGCGGTTGAGTTCGGACTGGCAATCATCATATTCACGCTGATCGTGCGCCTTGCGCTCACGCCGGTGGTCATACGTCAGACCAAGTCGACGAAGGCCATGCAGGAGCTGCAGCCCAAGGTGAAGGAGCTGCAGAAGAAGTACGCGAAGAACAAGGAAAAGCTCCAGCAGGAGACGATGAAGCTCTACAAGGAAGAGGGCATCAATCCTGCCGGTTGCATGTTGCCCATGCTCATCCAGTTCCCGGTGTGGATCGCGCTCTACCAGTCAATCACGAAGGCGCTCGCCACCACTCCCGAGAATCTGCTCGATCTTGCGCAGCACCTCTATGCCTCCGACACTATAGCGCGAGCCGTGCCGGTCAACAGCAACTTCCTCTGGCTCGACCTGGGTCAGCCTGATACCACGATGGTCATGGCCATCCTCGTCGGCGGCACGATGTGGGTCCAGCAGAAGATGACGACGGCCCCGTCGGTGGACGCGCGCCAGCAGTCGACGAACCAGATGATGCTCATGATGATGCCGTTGATGTTCGGCCTCTTCACCATCATGTTCCCGAGCGGATTGCCGCTTTTCTGGCTGGTCTCGAACATCATTGGCATTGCCACCCAGTATGTCGTCGGTGGCGGCTGGGGCTACCTGAAGCGCGGTGGGCCGGCCCCTGTCACCGCTGCCGCCAAAGCCAAGTAGCACCATCTTCGATACGGGGCGGGCCAAGTTAGGAGAGCCGATGAAAGATGGCGATCTGGACCTGACGGGACGCACCACTGGTGAACCGTCGCGCGAGCCCGGCGATGTCCCGGATGAGGACCTCGACCGCGGAGAGGACACAGCGGAGAACGAGGACTCGGAGAATCGGTATCCGGACGACGAAGAGGAAGAAGAGGATGAGGCTATCTCCGGCAACCGGGCCGACCGTCCCTCAAGCGAGGCTGGCCGTGCGGCTGTCGAAGTCCTGACTCGCTTGCTTGAGCTCATGGGCCTCGAGGGCGACGTTGTCTGTCGCGAGACCCAGGACACGACGATTCTCGATATCGAGGGCGACGACCTCGGAGTGCTCATCGGTCGTCGCGGTGTGACGCTCGCCTCCCTGCAGCACGTGGCGCGACTCATGGTTGCCGCCAGGCTGTCCGAGTGGCCGCTTCTCAGTGTCGATGTGTGCGGCTACAAGCAGCGGCGCCGCATCGCGCTCGAGGAACTTGCCCGGAGGCTGGCCGACCAGGCCAAGTACCGGCGCAGACCCATCGCGCTGGAGCCCATGCCACCCGACGAGCGACGCGTCGTCCACCTCGCCCTGGCACACAATCCCGACGTGTACACCGAGAGTGAAGGCGAGGAGAGCGAGCGCAAGGTCGTCATTCATCCGAAGAGGGCGTAGGCATGTTCAAGAGTGTTGACCCCAAGGCCCGCTTCCCCGACATGGAGCTTGAGACGCTCCGCTTCTGGAAGGAGAATGCTGTCTTCCAGAAGAGCATCGAAGCGCGACGCGGGCAGCCGTACTACACGTTCAACGACGGACCACCCACGACCAACGGCAGCCCGGGCATCCACCACGTGCTGTCGCGCATCTTCAAGGACATCCCCTGCCGCTACAAGACGATGCGCGGGTTCTACGCGCCGCGCAAGGCGGGCTGGGATACGCATGGCCTGCCCGTTGAACTTGAGGTTGAGCACACCCTCGGCCTCAAGAGCAAGAGGCAGATCGAGGAGTACGGCGTCGCCGAGTTCAACCAGCGCTGCCGGGAGAGCGTCTTCAAGTACATCCGCCTCTGGGAGGCGATGGTTGAGCGCATCGGCCACTGGATCGACATGGATGATCCGTACGTCACGCTCAAGGACGACTACATCGAGTCCGAGTGGTGGGCTATCAAGCAGCTATGGGACAAGGGCTTCATCTACCGCGGGTACCGGACCACCCCTCACTGCCCGCGATGCGGCACGTCCCTGAGCTCCCACGAAGTGGCGCTCGGCTATCAGGACGACACGTCTGACCCGTCGGTCCACATCAAGTTCCGCATCACCGACGAGGCGCTGGCCGCGTCGCCGGAACTGCGTGCACTCGTTCCATCCGGCAAGCCGGCGTATCTACTGGCTTGGACCACCACGCCGTGGACGCTTCCGGGGAATACGGCCCTGGCCGTCGCCACGGATGCGCCGTACGCGGTCCTTTGCGGACCGGACGATGTTCTCATCATGGCTCAAGCGCTGGTCGAGAGCGTCGGCGTCCCGGGCTACGAGGCCGCCGGCGTCGTCTCTGGCGGCAGCCTCGCGGGGCTGCACTACGAGCCGCTCTACAACCCGCACGACTTCGGCGTCCCTCGTCTGGGAATGCCCTCGTTTGAGGCACAGAGCCGCCCCGAGAAGCTCACGTATCGTGTCATCGCCGCGGACTTCGTATCGATGGAGGACGGTACCGGCATCGTCCACGTTGCCCCTTCGTTCGGTGAAGTGGACTTCGAGGCCGGAATGCGCGAGGGGCTGGATTTCGTGCAGCAGGTCGACCTCGACGGCAAGGTGACCGGTTCGTACGCGTTCGCCGGCAAGTTCGTCAAGGCGGCTGACCCTGAGGTTACCGAAGATCTGAGGTCCCGGGGACTTCTGTTCAGAAGCGGCACCATACGGCACACGTATCCGTTCTGCTGGCGCTGCGGCACACCGCTGCTGTACTACGTGAAGCGATCATGGTATGTGCGGACGACCGCGAAGCGCGACCGGCTCGTTTCCGGCAATCTGGAGATCAACTGGTATCCGGACCACATCAAGTACGGGCGTTTCGGCGACTGGCTGGAGAACAACGTTGACTGGGCCTTCTCCCGCGAGCGCTATTGGGGCACGCCTCTCCCTGTGTGGGAATGTCCCCAGTGCGGGCGGCACGAGTGTGTCGGCGGTCGGGCGGACCTGGCGTCGAGACCCTCGGTCCAGGGCTACAGGCCTGACCTCGAGCTTCACCGGCCGTACGTCGACGAGGTCACCTTCGCCTGTCCGGACTGCGGCGCGACCATGCGGCGCGCTCCCGAGGTCATCGACTGCTGGTTCGACTCGGGCGCTATGACCTGGGCGCAATGGCACTATCCGTTCGAGAACCAGGACCTCTTCCCGCGCATGTTCCCGGTTGACTACATCACGGAGGCCATCGACCAGACCCGGGGCTGGTTCTACAGCCTGCACGCGCTCTCCACCATGGTGTTCGACGGTCCCTGCTTCATGAACTGCGCCTGCCTCGGCCACGTGGTCGACGCCAACGGCGAGAAGATGAGCAAGTCGAAGGGCAACATCATCGACCCGTGGTCCGTTCTCAACGAGTATGGCGCCGATGCCCTGCGCTGGTACATGCTCTCCTCCGTCCCGGGTGAGAACCAGCACCGGTTCTCGTTGCAGGCGCTGTCGGAGACGATGCGTCGACACCTGCTGACGCTGTGGAACACGTACTCGTTCTTCGTTCTGTATGCCAACATCGACGGCTTCGTTCCCGGGAGGGAGCAACCCACTGTCCTGTCTCAACTCGACCGCTGGATCATCTCCGAGCTGAATCAGCTCGTGCTCGATGTCACGAAGACCATGGAGGCGTACAGCTTCACGCAGAGCATCCGGCGCATCGAGGAGTTCATCGATCTTCTCTCGAACTGGTATGTGCGGCGCAGCCGCAGGCGCTTCTGGAAGAGCGAGAGCGACGACGACAAGCTGGCGGCTCACACCACGCTGTACACGTGTCTCACGACGCTCATCAAGCTGCTGGCGCCCATCGCGCCGTTCGTTCCCGAGGAGATGTACCAGAACCTCGTCCGAAGCGTCGACGCTGATGCGCCGATGAGCGTGCATCTGACGGACTACCCCATCGCCGAAGCGGCCTGCATTGATGCGCCGTTGAACCGGCACATGGAGCTCGTGATGAACCTGTCGAGCCTCGGCCGGGCGGCTCGAGCCAAGGCCGGCATCAAGGTGAGACAGCCGCTGACGAAGGCCATCGTCGTGCTGCCGGACGACGAAGAGCGGGCATCCGTTGCCGCTCTGAGCGAGCACATCAAGGACGAGTTGAACGTCAAGGAAGTTGAGTTCGTCGCGGCGCTCGAAGGCTCGTCGTCCGAGTGCATCACGGCGGGAGACGACCGCTACAGCGTCGGCGTCATCACCGGTCTCTCCGGAGACCTGATGGCCGAGGGCTTTGCCAGGGAGCTTGTGCGACGGCTCCAGACAATGCGCCGGGCCGCCGGCTTCGAGATCTCGGACCACATCGAGGTCTTCTACCAGACGGGTGAGGTGCTGCAGGACGTCTTTGAACGCTACGCCGACTACATACGACAGGAGACGTTGTCGGTCGGGCTGTTCTGCGCTGTCGTGCCCGAGGACGCGTCGACGCAGTCGTTGAAGCTGTCCGGTAACGAGATTGTGCTTGGCATCAGGCGCGCGGCATAACGCCCGCGCCTGATGTGCGATCCCATCCCCGCACGTGGCGCAGTCTGCCGGAGTCTAGTCCCAGGGGGGAGGACTCTCGCGCAACTGGGCGCTCGTCGTGACCCGGTCCTTACCCCGCACGTAAACGATCGTCACCGAGTCGCCGACGTTGCTCTTGATGATGCCCTGGAGCAAGTCGTCGCTCGTCGAGACCTCATTGCCGTTGAACTCGACGATGACGTCGCCCTTCCTGATGCCCGCCTTCTCTGCCGGCCCTCCGCTGCTGACCTGGACGACCAGCGCACCCTTGTTGACCGTCAGGTCGTTGACGGCCGCAGTGAAGCGGTCCACGGTGTAGAGCGAGACGCCAAGCCACGGCCTCGTGACGTAGCCCTGGTTGACGAGCGACTGGATGACCGGCTGTGCGCCATCGATGGCTATGGCATAGCCCATGCCCTCGACTCCGATGGTCGCTACCTTGACGCTGTTGATGCCGATGACCTCTCCGGACATGTTGACCAGCGGGCCGCCGCTGTTGCCCGGATTGATGGCGGCGGTCGTCTGTATCAGGTCGCGCAGCGTTGAGCCGCCGACGGCGAGAGAAACGTCGAGCCGGCTGACGATACCTTCGCTCGCAGAGATGCCCTCGCCGAGGGCGTTGCCGATGGCGACGACCCATTCTCCGACCTCGAGGTTGATGGACTGTCCGAGCCTGGCGTAGGGGAGCCCGTTAGCCTCGGCCCGAATCACCGCCAGGTCGGTCAGCGGGTCGGTGCCCACCACGGAGGCGCGGTAAGTCGTGCCATCGTGAAGCTCAACCTGTATCTGACGGGCGCCCTCGACCACGTGGTTGTTCGTCACGATGTAGCCCGCGGAATCCAGGATGATGCCCGACCCGGCTGCTTCCTGCGTATACGCCTGATTGAACAGGTCGTAGCCGACCATCTCGGTCATGACGGAGACCACCGCCGGCCTGACCTCTCTCACGACAGCCGCGATGGAGGGGAGGCTGTCCGGCGTGCCCGAAGAAGGCGACGGGAGGGTCCATGACGGGTCGATGTACTCACTCTGAGGGCGCGGAGAGGTTGACGTCGGCGTTGTGGCCGACGGGTCGATGATGACGCAGCCGGACAGCAGCACGAGAATGCATGCCGCGGCCGCACAGAACGTTCTCGCTCTCACGTATCTGCTTCTCATGACACGTCATTATAGCATCGGATATGTCATCCTCCTCCCGTGTGCACCGATGGCTCAGACGGTGGTGTTATAATGGCCGGAGATGGCCGATTCTGTGGTCGGACAGTACGTCAATCTCCTGCTCCGTGGCGTGGTGGAGCCGCTGATGCTGTTCGTCATCGACGAGTTGCCCAGTCATGGCTACAGCATCGCCAAGGAAATCGAGCGGCGCAGCAGCGGCTACCTCAAGCTGACGGCGAGCACCGTGTACTCCGCACTCCGCCGCCTCGAGGCGGAAGGGCTCGTGTTGAGTTCATGGCAATCGGAGGCCAGCAGCCAGAAGCGGCGCCGGTACGAGCTGACCGACAAAGGCAAGCAGTTGCTCAAGGCGCAGCTCTCCGAGTGGGAGAGGTTCTCGGTCGCTACGGAGCGCGTGGTCACCAGCAACTGACCTTCCCTATTCCCGCAGACTCATATCTCCTCATCCCTGCGGCTGCGTCTTTCCTTCTCGCTTCGCACGTTCGCACGGGCGTGAAGCGTGTCTTGCTCCGGTGCCCGGCAATCCGCTGCGGCGAGAGGCGCACCGCGGCAACATGTGACGCCGAAGCCTGACGACCCCATTCGTGGCCCGCGATGGGTGCGAGAGCGTTCGGAGGAAAGAGAAGAGGGTCGCGACAGGTGTTCCTACCGCGGCCCTCTTCGGGTGAATCGAGGAGGTTCCTCCGGAGGGGTGGGCGATTCTATCCCTGGTAGGCGTGCCCCTCTCTCTCGAGCAGCCACGCCGCGATCTCCTTGGCGTTGCTTGTCTCCCAGAACTTGCCTCGCTTGCCGCTGGGCTTGGCGTCCGCGCCGGCGGCCTCCTGGAAGACTATGAACTTCTTGCCCTTCGGGTACTCGGAATTGATGGTGACCGAGATGAACGGCTTGACATATATCTGCCCGAGCTTGCAGACCATCTCGCTGCCCGCGGGGATGGCGTCTATCTGCTGAGCCAGTGCGTCCTTGGGCGACAGCTTCTTGTCCTGTACCGCGCTTGCATCCTTGTGTCCGAACATTCTCTTCTCCTCTATGGGCCAGCTCACGCTGGTTCGTTGTTGTCTCTTCGTGCTGACAGCCGACGGCGTTGATCGTGCGCTCTCGTGCGGTGAAGCGGTCTCGTCGAGTGGACTCGCGGATGAGCAATGGTCCCGAGCGGTGATTGAAGGATTCAGGGCCGCCGGTTCAGAGCCCGTCCGCGTGGGCGCCTCTCTAGAGTGCGCACGGTGGCGCGGGAGAAGGAGGCGGAATGTCGAGCAACTGGCAAACGTAGCGCCGGTTCTTGCACCAGATGAATCTGGGGAAGTGCTGCGTCGAAGGCGACTCGAGGGCGGCTGCCGGCGGCGGGGCGAGTCCCGGTGCAGCGGCCACGTGCTGGTGCCGTGTACTGTTGTAGTGCCTCCCGGGAAGCGAGCGGAAGGAATACAGCGCGACGTCGTGACTGATGGGGAAAGAGGCTCCGGCAACGAGGAGGTCGGTGGGCGCACTGAGCCGGAGCGCGTCAGCCTGCCTTGGCTGCTCCGTGGCTCCCGTCGCCATCGGAAGCAGGACGGACAGCACCAGCGCTATCGACAGAACGGCGACAAGCGGCCCTTCCCGCCGCCTCCAGTCGAGCACGATATGATTCTAGCTCATGTGCGGCCCTCCTTCCACCCGCTCGCGCACGCGCGGCCTGCGGCAAGGCCGTCCACGGCTGCATGGCTTCTATCCGAGTGTGCCGGCACGGGCAGGCGTCGGTGCGGGGCATCGCCGAACGATGCTAGAATTGCCGCCAGTGCTGCGCGTGCGTTCCGGCTCGCCTGTGGAGTGGCGCGAATGGTTTGCGTTCTTGTGGTAGATCAGGGCACTACGGGAAGTCGCGCGGCGTTGTACGCCGCCGATGGCTCGCGTGTTGCTTCGGCCTACCGCGAGTTTCCGCAGTACTTCCCCAGACCGGGGTGGGTAGAGCACGACGCACTTGAGATCTGGCGCAGCGTGGTGGAGTGCATCTCCGACGTGCTCGCCTGCGCGCCGTCCGCCAGGGTGGCCGCCGTCGGAATCACCAACCAGCGAGAGACCACCATCGCCTGGGACTCCTCCACCGGAGAGCCGCTGTGTCGCGCCATCGTCTGGCAGTGCAGGCGGACGGCTGACCGGTGCGCGGAACTCAATCGCGATGTGAATCAGCGGCGGACCGTTCGCCGCATCACCGGGCTTCCCGTTGACGCCTACTTCTCGGCCTCCAAGCTCGAGTGGCTGCTGGCCAATGTCCCTGCGGTCGCGCGGGCGGCGCGCAGCGGCTCGTTGCGGGTCGGGACTGTCGACTCCTGGCTGCTCTGGAAGATGACGGGCGGGACCGTGCATGCAACCGACTACACCAACGCTGCCCGCACCATGCTGTTCGACATCGATCGCCTCTGCTGGAGCGAGGAGCTCGTCGCCGAGTTCGGTGTGCCGCTTTCGGCGCTTCCGCATGTCCGAAGCTCCATGGGGCTGTTCGGCGTGACCGCGGCAGGCTGGGGCCTGCCTTCCGGAGTCCCCATCTCCGGCATCGCGGGAGATCAGCAGGCGGCGCTCTTCGGACAGGGATGTCTCGAAGCCGGCAGCGCCAAGAACACCTACGGAACCGGCGTGTTCGTGCTGCTGAACGCCGGCGCTTCAAGACCGCGCGGCGACGAACGCCTCATCACGACGCTGGGATGCGGGACCGAAGTGCGGCCTGTCTACGTGCTCGAAGGTGCGGTGTTCTCGGCAGGGGCCGTCATCCAGTGGCTGCGGGATGAGCTTCACCTGCTCGGCTCGGCGGCCGAGTCGGAACAGATGGCCGCGTCGGTAGCCGACAACGCGGGCGTCTACTTCGTTCCAGCCCTCGCCGGGCTGGGGGCGCCCTACTGGGACCCGGAAGCACGGGGGACGATTACCGGCATTACCAGGGGCACCACGAAGAATCACATCGTCCGCGCTGCCGTGGAGGCCATGTGCTACAGGACGAGAGATGTTGTCGAAGCGATGCTCGAAGACACCGGGCTCCAGCTCAGTGAGCTGAAAGTCGACGGTGGAGCGGCAGCAAACAGCTTCCTCTGTCAGTTCCAGGCGGACATGCTCGGCGTTGCCGTAGTCCGGCCCGGTGATGTTGAGTCCACGGCTCGCGGGGCTGCGGCGCTGGCGGGACTCGGCAGCGGCTTCTGGAAGGACGCACGAGAGCTTGAGGCGGCTCGCACCGTGGACAGGGTCTTCCGCCCGGTGATGCCTCGCGAGCAGAGCCATTTCCTGTATCGGCAATGGCAGCGGGCTGTCCGCTCTGCACTGGCCGGTCGGGACAAGGATTCGTGCCGTGCGTGAGTGTGACGTAGTCATCGTGGGTGGCGGTGTGGTTGGCGCCGCTGTGGCGTACGAGCTGTCCCACTACCGGCTGAAGGCGGCCCTGCTCGAGAAGGAGGAGGAGCTTTCCTTCGGCGTCTCCAAGGCCAATAGCGGCATCATCCATCCCGGCACACAGAATCCGCCCGACTCGCTGAAGGGGCGCCTGTGCGTCGAAGGCAACCGCCTCGTGCGGGAGATGGCGACGGTCCTCGACCTCGACTTCAAGGAAGTGGGCGAGCTTGTCGTCGCGTTCGATGACGACGAACTCGGCCGCCTCTGGCTGCTCAAGCAGGAGGGGGAGCTGCTTGGAGTTCCCGGCCTGGAGATCGTGTCGCGTGACTGGCTTAGAGACAACGAACCGAACCTCAATCGCGAGGCGGTGGCCGCCCTGCATGCGCCCACAGCCGGCATCATCAGTCCCTACCGTTTCGTCTATGCGCTGTCGGAGAGCGCCGCGCTGAATGGGATTGATATCGTGACCCGTGCCCGCGTCGAGCGGATCGAGCATATCTCTCCCGGTCGCCCGGGCGATAGAGCACGCTTCGCACTTTCGACTTCAGCCGCGGAGTTCGCCGCCCGGTACGTGGTGAACTGCGGCGGGTTGTACGCCGACGATATCGCCGCGATGGTCGGTGTGCACACGTTTCACATCCGGCCGCGCAAGGGCGAGGAGTACATACTCGACAAGAAGCGCCGGTACCTGACGCGTCATCTGCTGTTTCCGGTGCCCACGCCGGAGTCGAAGGGCATTCTGGTGACCCGGACATCGGACGGCAATCCGATGATAGGCCCGACGGCCTTCGAGGTGGAGGACCGGGAGGACCTCTCCACGACCGATGCCGGACTGCGTCTTGTTCTGGCGGTCGCGCAGAAGCTGGTGCCTGCCATTGACGCGCGGGACATCATCGCGTACTTCGCGGGCCTTCGCCCGGCCGCAGGCGATGACTTCGTCATCCGAGCCGAGGCCGCGGCTCCCGGCTTCATCGACGTGGCCGGAATCCAGTCGCCGGGCCTTACGGCCGCACCGGCTATCGCCCGCTACGTCGCCAATCTCTTGCGCTGGTGCGGGATGGAGCTCGAAACGAAAGCCGGCCTCCGGCAGCTCAATCGTCGGTCTTTCCATCTCTTTGCCATGCCACTCGGCGACGCGAAGCGCCTGGTCGAGCAGGACCCGGACCGGGGCGACATCGTCTGCCGTTGCGAGACGGTCTCTCTTCGGGAGGTGAAGGACGCTATTGCGGCTGGTGCGACCACGCTCGACGGTGTGAAGTACAGGACTCGGGCCGGAGCGGGGCGCTGCCACGGCAGCTTCTGCACCTGCCGCATCATGCGGTTGCTGGCCGAGGAGACGAGCAGGCCGGTGACAGCCGTGTCCAAGAGAGGAGCCGGTTCCGAGCTTGTTGTGGAGGACCGCTCCGATGGATGAGCGCGAGCTGGTCATCGTGGGCGGCGGGCCGGCGGGAATGGCGGCAGCCGTCGAGGCGCGCGAGTGCGGAGTGCGGGACATCGTGCTGCTCGAACGGGGTGCCCATCTCGGCGGCATACTGAACCAGTGTGTGCACGCTGGGTTCGGGCTCGCCCACTTCAGAGAGGTGCTGACGGGCCCGGAGTACGCCGATCGGTTCATCCAACGCGTGTACGAAACGCCGGGCATCGAGGTCAGCACGCGCTCCTTCGTGGCGGAACTGAAGCCGGGAAAGGTGCTCACCTACCTCAGACCGGGCGCCGTCTGCACCGTGAGAGCGAAGGCGCTCATCATGGCGACCGGTTGCCGCGAGCGCACCCGCGAGATGATCCAGATACCGGGGACTCGACCCGCGGGCGTCTACTCCGCCGGCCTTGCGCAGAAGATGATCAACATCGAGGGGCTCCTGCCCGGAAGGCGGGTCGTCGTCATAGGCTCCGGAGACATCGGCCTCATCATGGCGAGGCGCTTCTCGCTCGAAGGGGCCACGGTCAGCGCCGTCATAGAGATTCAACGCCAGCCGACCGGGTTGAAGCGGAACATCGTCCAGTGTCTGGACGACTTCGGCATCCCCCTCTACCTCGGCCATCGCGTCCTGTGGATACATGGCAAGAACCGGGTCGAGGCGGTCGACGTGGCGCCGGTGGATGAGCTTGGACGAGAGATCTCCGAGGCCAGGTTCACGCTAGCCTGCGACACCGTGCTCGTCTCCGTCGGACTCATTCCGGAGAACGAGCTCATCGAGATGGCGGGCGTGGAGCTGGACAGGCGCACGAACACGCCGGTCTCGAGCGACCTCAACTACACCTCCGTACCGGGGCTGTTTGTCTGCGGCAATGCCTTCAAGGTGTACGACATCGTGGACTCGGTGACCCGTGACAGCATCGTTGCCGGACGGCAGGCTGTGGAGTATCTGGCTGCGTGCAACGGAGGCGAGCGGCGTGGTTAGAGAGTTGACGTGCATCGAGTGCCCCACCGGCTGCGCCATCGTCGTCACCGTGGAGAATGGCCGAGCAGTCCATGTCGAGGGAAACGGCTGCCGCAGGGGCCGCGACTATGCCGTGGCTGAGGTTGAGCACCCGGAGCGGCTGCTGACCACGACTGTGCCCGCGCGCGGGCTGTCGTTGCGCATGGTGCCCGTCCGGACCAGCCGGCCGATCCCGAAGGACGCGAGGGTGAATGCCATGAGCGAGATCCGCAAGGTCCGCATCTCCGCGCCTGTCAGGGTCGGCGATGTTGTGCTGCCGAACCTGCTGGGGCTCGGAGTGGATGTGGTTGCCACCCGGGACGTGTCCTGACGCGGCCGTTCGGTCTGCTTGCTGCCCGGCGCCGCTGCCGCGGCGCGCACACGGTCGACGCCGTCCGACGGTCCAGCCGAATTGCCGTCTCTTGACGCACTCCATATACTGGGCTGTCACCAGCGCCTGGCAAGGTGTCTACGAACCGGCTGAAGGAGGCTGCATGCGCGCAAAGGTACAGATCACTGTCGTGAAGAAGCTTGGGACGAAAGAACTGTTCGGAGAGAACGTGCCGGCACATGCCACGTTCGAGGACGCCTGTCCCCGCTGCAACGTGGGGGACGTGTACGTCGTACCGGAGGATGGCTCCTGCCCCGCGGGATTCTGCCCGTGGGCGTTTGCGGATCTGCACCGGGACATCATGCACCTGAGGTTTGGCGGAGACTACCCGTTTGTCCGGGAGCCCGGCACCGCCGTTCAATGCTGCACGGACGGCCTCCGGCCGGTGTTCTTCAAACTCGAGAGGATGGCATAGCCGGGCTGACGAGGACCATGAGACGATGAAGTGTGCCGTGACCGGCGCGTCCGGCCACGTGGGTGTGAACCTCGTGCGCGCGCTGGTGGCGCGCGGCCATCATGTCCGGGCGCTGGTGCATGTCGAAACCGCACCTCTGCGCGGGCTGGACGCGGAGCTGGTCCACGGAGACGTCTGTGACGCGGCGTCACTGCGCGCTGCGTTCGACGGCGTTGACGTGGTCTACCACCTGGCCGCCCACATCGCGATATCGCCCGGTCACGCTTCTCTCCTCGGCCGGGTGAACGTCCTCGGCACGCGGAATGTTGTCGAGGCCTGCCTTGACCGCCGCGTGCATCGCCTCGTTCACTTCAGCTCGATTCACGCGTTCGCCGAGGCGCCGGAGGGCGGCCATGCCGACGAATCGGCGCCCCTGGTCGAGAAATCTTCCTGTTCCAGGTACGACAGCTCCAAGGCGGAAGGGGAACGTTGCGTGCAGGACATGGTTCGCTCGGGTCTGGACGCCGTCATCGTGGCGCCCACGGCCGTCACAGGCCCGTACGACTACCGGCCGTCGTACTTCGGGCGGGTGCTGCTGCGTCTTGCCACGGGCCGGCTGCCCGTGCTGGTCCGCGGCGGCTTCGACTGGGTCGATGCTCGTGACGTAGCGGACGGAGCCATAGCCGCGGCCGAACGTGCACCGGCCGGCGCCAAGTACGTGCTCTCCGGCCACTGGCTGACCCTGGTGCAGGTGGCCGACCTTGTCTCTGCAGCTTCGGGGGCGCCGGGACCCCTGGCGGCCGCGCCGCTGTCGCTCGCACGCGCCTGTGCTCCGGCGGGAGAGGCGCTCGCCCGCCTGCTCCGGCGGGAACCGCTCTTCACGGCTTACGCGATCTCGGCGCTGTCGCAGCATCGCTTCGTCAGTCACGCGAAGGCGTCTCGCGAGCTGGGATACTCGCCCCGGCCATTCGAGCAGACGGTCGCGGACACCATCGACTGGTTCCGGTCGAACGGCTATCTGCCGGCGAGGAAGGGGGGAGCATCGCAGTGAACGAGCGGGAGTTCTTCGACATCCTGCTCCGCTCCTGGTTCGTTCTGGCGCTGGTGCTCTTCTTCGTCCTCCTCCGCATCACGGCGCCGTACGGACGTCACAGCAGGGAGGGCTGGGGAGTCACGGTGGGGGCGCGCCTCGGATGGCTCCTGATGGAGGCGCCCGCCTCGGTCCTGTTCACGCTGTGGTTTCTGAACGGGGCGCGTGCCGTATCGGCAACGCTCCTGGTGCTGTTCGCCATGTGGCAAACGCACTACGTTCACAGGGCGTTCATCTACCCCTTCACCCTGGACGCGAGGCGTCGCATGCCGCTGGTCGTTGTGCTGATGGGCGTCCTCTTCAACAGCGTGAATACCTATCTGAACGGACGGTACCTCTTTGCGTTCTCTCCGGGCTACGAGCCGGACTGGTTGCTGGACCCGCGTTTCGTCGCCGGGGCGGCGTTGTTTGCCGCGGGGTACGTGCTCAACAGGTACGCGGACCGAACCTTGCGGAACGAGCGTCTGAAGAGCGGGCAGCGCTACTGCCGCATCGACAGGGGCATCTTCCGCTACGTCTGTTGCCCCAACTACCTCGGCGAGATTGTCCTCTGGTTCGGGTGGGCGCTGGCGACATGGTCGCTGGCCGGCCTCAGTTTCGCCGTGTGGACCGCCGCCAACCTCCTGCCGAGGGGCCGCGCGCACCTGGAATGGTCGGGGCAGCACATCGAGGGGTATCCGCGGGACCGCCGGGCTGTGTTGCCGGGGCTGTGGTAGTGGCGGCCGTCTACCTCACGCGTGCGAACTTCTGGATCGTCCGCGCGCCTCGGTCCGTCTTGGCGTGCGTCGTCGCTACCTCGCCGACGTACACGTCGCCGTGAGAGTCAATCGCCACTGCGTGCGGCGCCACGAACAGGGCCTCCTCTTTCACGGTGCTCGCGTTTCCCCACTCCGTGACGACGCGGCCGTCTTCGTCGAAGACGCTGACGCGCAGGCAGAGCTGGGAGACATACACCAGGCCGTCCGGCGCGATGCAGATGCCGGTCGGGCGGATAACGCTGTAGCGGACCTCGAGCAGATTGCCGTCCTGGTCGAAGAGTTGGATGCGGCTGTTCTCCCGGTCGGCTACGAGCAGGCGGCCTCTGGCGTCGACGGCGATGTCGTGGGGCAGGCGGAAGTTGCCCGGCTCGCCTCCGGGCTCGCCCCATGAGTACAGCAGCTTGCCCGTGGCGTCGAACCGGTGGATGCGCGCATTGCCGTAGCCATCGGAGACGAAGATGTCGCCCGCAGGCGTTATCGCCACGCCGGTCGGCCGGTTGAAGGGCGGACCCGACCTCAGGATGGTCGATGTGCTCTGGAACACGTCCCACGTGTGCCGGTAGCCGGTATCCGAGACCGCGCCCTTCTGCCCGAGCGTCATCAGCACCTGTCCGTCGGTGGTGAACTTCGCGACGAAGTGGTCGTAGTCGTCAGTGCAGAATATCGAGCCGTCCGGCGCGAGCCGGGCGCCGTGTGCCCGGCGGAAGAGCCCGTGGCCCCAGCGGCGGAGGATGTTGCCGTCGCGGTCGAATACGATGACCGGATGCTCGCTGCGGTTGAGCACGTAGACGTTGTCTTCGCGGTCGACGGCGATGCCACAGACATCCACGAACGACCACCCCGCCGGCACCTTCGCCCAGCCGGCAACGAGCTCGTACTGAAGATCGCCGGTTCCGTATCGCATTCCTGTCTCTCCTTTGCACTACCGGGTTGCTGCGCCGTACATGGTACCAGAGCGCGCCTGACTGTGCTCGCCGCTGCTGCGTGTGCCGGCGGCCTGCTATACTGCGCGCGGGCTTGGCAGCAGTGCTTCTGGAGAACCGCCGGCGGCTGCCGCGGCAGTAGAGGAGGTGCGACCATGAGGATCACCGGCTACGAGACGACCGCTCTGCGTGTCCCGGTCAGGGAGTCTTTCACCGGCTCGGTCAAGTTCGAGTGCTTCAACCCGGTCGTGGTCGAACTGATGACGGATGAGGGACTGCGCGCCCACGGCGTCGCCATGGTCTTCAACAACTTCCACGTGGGTATCCTCAAGTCCTGCGTGGACGCCCTCGCCGAGGTGGTGGTCGGCGCCGACCTCGTTCGCTGGGCTGAGTGCTGGGAGCGCCTGCGGAAGTCCGCAATTCGCATCGGCAACGATGGGCTCGGGGTCTCCGCCATGGCCGCGGTCGATATGGCCCTCTGGAATTTGCGCGCCAAAGCGCTTGGTCTCCCGCTTGCGAAGCTGCTCGGCGGCTGTCGCGACGAGGTGCCGGTGTATGCGAGCAACTACCTCTGGCGCGACCGCTCCGTCGACCAGCTTCAGAAGGAGGCGGCGGGGCTGGTCTCCCAGGGATTCAAGGCGATGAAGATGCGCATGGGCTGGAAGTCGCACAACGAGGACCTGAAGCGCCTCGCCGCCATTCGTGAGGCGGTCGGCCCGGGTATTGACATAATAGTTGACGTCCTCTGGGTCTGGACGGTCCACGAGTCCATCGTGATGGGGCGTGAGATGGAGAAGCTCGGCGTCCTGTGGCTGGAGGATCCTATCCCGACGCACGATGTTGTCGGGCTGGCCGAGATCGCCCGCGCCCTCGATATGCCGGTCGTGGCGGGAGAGAACGTTGCCTGGAAGCGGGGACACCGCGAGTTGTTCGAGCGGCGCGCCACCGACATCGCCATGATAGACGTGCAGGCCGTCGGAGGAGTGACGGAGTGGATGAAGACCGCCGCCATGGCCGAGGCGTTCAACCTGCCCGTCGTCAGCCACCTGTTCGACGAGTTCTCGCTGCACCTCGTGGCGGCTGTCCCGAACGGCACGTGGACGGAGCATATGCCCTGGTGGGAGGCAATCTACCAGGATCCGCCTCAGCCTGTGAACGGCTGGATCAAGGTGCCGCAGACGCCCGGCATCGGCTTCGAGCTCGACCGCGGCGCGATGGCAAAGTACCGGCTGTAGCGGCTGCGGGCCGCTATAACGATGGCGTCGGCGGACGCCCGCGGACCGTGCGCTCGGATTGGTGCGACACCGGCGTCAGTCCTGTGGGACCTCGTGCACCGTCCAGTGCTCGTCGACCCAGAGGGCCTGTAGGGTCACACCGTAGCCCCAGGACCGTATTGTCCTCAGGGCGGCCGGAATCTGGTGAAGCTGTGTCTCCTTGCTGACGGGGTTACCGGCGCAATCGTCGTGGGCGACGAGCGTCACCACCGTGGAGCCGTGCTTGCTGACGGAGATGTGCACCCTGCGGCGCATCGACTCAATCGCTATCAAGTCTTTGCCCTCCGCCAGTATTCTCACCGGGCCGGGTTCCGTAATCGAGTCGACGTAGTCGACCTTGTGCTTCTGCTTCACCCACTCGATGACCGGCAGTTGCACTCTTCCGTCCATGCAGTTGATGACTGTCCCGAACGTACCATGCGCCACGGCTCTACCTCCTGCTGAGGAACCGCCACGATTCACGTGGAGAAACCGGCGGCCCGGAAACGGGCCGCCGGAGTGAACACAGGGCTAGGAGCGCTTCGGCGGCTTCATCAGCGTGATGGCGATGACAGCCCCGACGGCTGCGAGGACCGCCACGATGACGAATGCGGTGTTGTAGCTGCCGAAGAGGTCCTTCGACTGCCCCGAGATGATGTTCGAGAGGATGGCGGCAAGGCCATAGCCGAAGAAGACGATGCTGTAGTTGCGGGCTGCGTTCTTCGCACCGAAGTAGCTGGTGGTCGCGGTCGGCCCGATTGCCAGCCAGCCGCCGAAGCACAGCCACAGAACGGCGAAGCACACCGCGTAAAGCGTTGTCGTCCCTTGCGCCGCCCGGACCATGAGGCCGGAAGCGGCCACGATGAGGAGCATGGAGATGAGTGCGGTCCAGCGCGGCGTGATGCGGTCGGTCAGCCACCCGAAGAGGGGGCGACCTGCGCCGTTGAACAGGGCGAAGACGCCGACAAGCGCGGCGGCAGCGGCGGTGTCTATCTTGATGACCTCGGTGCCCACCGGGCTGGAGATGCCGATGGCCATGAGGCCGGCAAGGCAGCCGACCGTGTAGACGAGGAACAGGCCCCAGAAGGACGAGGTCTTCACCATCTGGCTCTGGTTGAAGTCGGCACGTTGAGCGGCCGCGGTTGCCTTTCCATGCAGCCCGGCCGGCCTCCAGTCGGTGGCGGGGAAGCGCAGGACGAACGACAGGGCGACAACGACAATCAGGAATGCCACGCCCATGACGCCGAAGGTGTAGAGCGGACCATGGCTCTCTATCAGCGGTCGCGCCAGGTTCGCCGTAACGAACGGGGATGCGCCGAACCCGGCCACGGTCAGGCCGACGGCAAGGCCCTTGCGGTCAGGGAACCAGCGGGTCGAAACGGCAATGGGGCCGCCGTAGGCAAGGCCCACGCCCGAACCACCGATGACGCCGTAGGTGAGAACGAGGCTCCAGATGCTCGGAAGAACGTCAGGAAGGATGCCCGAGAGTATCCAGCCCGCGCCGACCAGGACGCCGCCGATGATGCCGACCTTCTTCGGACCAAGTGTGCCGAGCAGGCGTCCACCGAAGAACATCAATATGGCGAAGAATGCGAGAAAGACCATGAACGGCGCCCCGCTGTCGAAGGCGCTGGTCTGAAACAGCTTCTGCACGGGATTCCGGAAAACGCTGTACGCGTACACGCTGCCGAGGCAGATATTGGTGAGGAAGCCTGCCACGACGAACAGCCAGCGGCCTTTTTCGGGAGTCATCCCGAAGACTCGCTCTGTGCCTGGTTGGGTCATCCCTGAGTCCTCCTTGCCGGTCACTTGTGGACCGCTAGTGGCGGGCTATAGTACCGCACTCAAGTCGCATTGTCGCCCCCGCCGCGAAGCTGCGACGGTGCTTTACAGCGCCGCGATGCCGATCTTCGCGTACTCGATGTCCACCGCCGGGTCCGGCCAGCCGCTGACGGCCACGGCGCCGATGACGGTTCGGGGCTGCGCCTGCTCGTCCCAGATGCAGACACCGCCGCCAAGCGACGTCACGTTCGGGTCGGCCCAGTCGGCAAGCCCTATCCTCATCTGCGCCATCCAGTCAGCGACCACGGAGGTATCGCGCCTGAACTTGGCCGCACTGTAAGCCTTCACCTGGGCCACGCGCTTGGAGTTCCAGCTTGCACCGTCCATGCTGACGAATTTGATGAGGTCGCCTCTGTAGTCGACCACGGCGATGGAGATGGGCACGCCCTTCTCTTTCCTGCAGTGCGCGACAATGGCGTTCACTATCCGGTCGGCGTCATCCAGTCCGAGCATCTTGCGTTCGTACATCGGCTTCCCCTCCGTGCGCCCTCGTGGTTTCGTTGGAGAGAGCGCGCTGCGCAATGGTAGCAGGTGCCCGGCAGTTCGTGGTGGACTGGTCGCGATTCGCCGAGCAGGCGTCTACCGGAGGGGAATCATCCGCGGAGCAGGGCCACAACGTCGGCCGGATGCCGCGCCAGGGTCCTGGCGCCGTTTGCGAGGAGTTCTTCGGTGTCCCGGAAGCCCCAGAGCACGCCGACGCCGTGCAGTCTGGCCGCCGCGGCCGTCTGCATGTCGACTCCTGAGTCGCCGATGTAGAGGCATTCGCCTGGGTCAACGGACATTCCCTCGACGATGTGCAGCGCGCCGGCGGGGTCAGGCTTGCGCGGGAACCGCGCGGACTCGCCGAGCACGTACTCGAACGACCACCGGGGCAGCAGCCTGGATATCATCGACTCGGTGTAGTCCTGGGGTTTGTTCGAGAGCACCGCGAGGTGCACGCCACGCACCGCGGCCTCGTCGAGCATCTCGGCGATGCCGTCGTACGGCTTCGTGTGGTCCATCCACCGCCTGGTGTACTCCTCGTTGATCAGGGGGATCAGCTTCGCGATGGTTGCATCGTCACGCCGGTCTTCCGGCAGCGACCGAGAGGCCATTGCCTTCCTGCCGTCGCCGACGAAGCGCCGGTAGGAGTCGACCTCGTGAGTGGGAAGACCGAGCCGGGTCAGCGCTGCGTTCGTAGACTCGGCGACGTCGCGCAGCGTGTCGAGCAGTGTGCCGTCGAGGTCGCAGATGAGTGCGTGAAACGCCATCGGCACATAGTAACAGCAAGTGCTGGTGCCGTGCGAGCGCCTGTGGCGCTTCGCGGATGCGGGTCCTCCAGGAGCCGAAGCGTGCAGCGTGCTAGGTCAGTGAGGCGCCGCACTTCGTGCAGGTTCGTGTGAACCAGTAATCCGTATGCCCGCACGTGCTGCAGCGCGCTCTCTCTGCCTGGTGCCGCAGCAGGGCGGCCACGCCGTGCGTCCTGGAGTACTCCAGGTCCTCGATGATGTCACGGTGGTGAGAGATGCCGTCGACGACGTGCGCGTCCATGAAACGCTTCAGGCGGTCGCACGGGAACTCGGCGCACTCGTAGCAGCGCGTGATAGCGTGAGCGGCGGTACAGGAGCGAAATCCGTGTCGACACTCGCGGCACGGCTTCATCACCCGCTCGGAGAGGCAGCCATCGCACGTGACCTCCTCGGCCGATATGCCGTGACGCTCCGCCACGACCCGCACCTGCGCGGCGTCTTCGCGCCGCGGCGCCAGGTAGGACGGGCACGTCCCGCAGTAGATGCCGCAGATGGCGGCCAGCGCCGGGTCATGACTCTCAGCCATCGGTCCTCCAGTGCACCTTGCGCGTCCCGTTCTCTCGGGACACGCAAGGCTGCATCGTCCCCTCGATGCAGGGGCTCTCTGCGCCGGGCAGTCGCCGGGCTTCCTTCGCCTCGACAGACTGCGGATGAGCGTCACGGCGACGGGTCCGACCACGCCGCGGGCCGCCGCGAAAGCGGGCGGCCCGCGGCGTTTCACGTACTAGATTGGAGCGACGGGTATGCAGCCGGCCTTGACCAGTGCGTCGTGCTCGTCGCGCGCGCCCTGTATCATCGTCTTCGCCATCTCGCGGAGCTGTTCGGGGGTGGCCTTCTTCGTCGCGACACCCTGCTCCTGGGCCTTCATGCCCACGGCGACAGCCTCCCTGATGAACGCCTCCAGCTGGTTCATGGTCGGGGAGATGTACTCGTCGCTGAGGCCCTGCTCGACGGCGTAGTCGGCCAGCGCCACGGCTGCGGCGATGCACATCTCATCGGTGATGGTCTTCGCCTGCACGTCGAGGACGCCGCGGAACAGCGCCGGGAAGACGGTGGAGTTGTTCACCTGGTTGGGGAAGTCGGAGCGACCCGTCGCCACGATGCGTGCACCAGCCTCTTTCGCCTCCCACGGCCAGATCTCGGGTATCGGGTTCGCGCACACGAAGCAGATGGCGTCCTTCGCCATGCCGGCTATCTCGGCCTTGGTGATGACGTCCGGACCGGACTTGGCCAGCGATACAAGGACGTCGGCTCCCTTCAGCGCTTCCGCGAGGTTGCCGGTCCTGCGCTCGACGTTGGTGTTGAGGCAGAAGCTCCACTTGTGGACGTAGGTGTCCTTCTCAGCCTCGATGTCCTTCCGGCCGGGATGCAGGATGCCCTTGCTGTCGACGACCACCGCCGTCTTCGGGTTGATGCCCATGGCGAACATCAGCCGGGCGCAAGCGACGTTCGCGGCGCCTGCGCCGTTCAGGACCACGCGCGCCTGCTCGGGCTTCTTGCCGACTATCCTCAGCGCGTTGATGAGCCCGGAGAGGATGACCGTGGCCGTTCCCTGCTGGTCGTCGTGGAAGATAGGTATCTCGGCCTCGGCGCGGAGCTGGTCGAGGATGCGGAAGCACTTGGGGCTGGAGATGTCTTCGAGGTTGATGGCCGCGAAGGAGGGCTGGAGCCACTTCACCGCCTTGATAATCTCGTCCGGGTCCTTGGTGCCGAGGCAGATGGGCACTGCATCCACGCCGCCGAGGTGCTTGAAGAGCATGCACTTGCCTTCCATCACCGGGTAGCCTGCCTTCGGGCCGATGTCGCCGAGTCCGAGCACGCGCGTGCCGTCGGTCACCACCGCGATAGTGTTCCACCTGCCGGTGAACTCGTTGACCCGGGACTCGTCGGCCTGGATGGCCCGGCATGGCGCGGCAACGCCGGGGCTGTAGTAACACGCGAAGTCGGCGTAGCTGCGGATCTGGCACCGCGGCACCGTCTGCATCTTGCCGCGGTAGAAGGCGTGCAGCTTCATGGCGTCTTCCGCGGGCTTGTTGGCCTTTGCGAGCAGTTCCTCTTTGGTGACTCTGTTCGACATGGAACCTTACCTCCTGAACCGGTCGTTCGGATTGGCAGGACGCAGCTCGCGCTCGCTCCGGCGCCTGACTGCATCCGGCGGACGAACGCGATTGTATCGCTGTCGGCGGTTCGCAATCAATTCCACGATGAGGGTCGCCACGTCGCCTTGACGCCCGGTGCGGGCCTTGCGTAGACTTGCCCTTCGTATCGGCGCTGCATCCTCCCCTGCAGCAGTCTCGAGAGAGGTCCATAGCATGGCATTCAAGTCGCCCCGCGACATCGTCTGCGCCGTCGACGCCGCCGGCTGCGCCAAGGCAACCATCGATACTCCGCGCCTGCTGCTGCTGGGCTTCCTTGCCGGCGCCTACATCGCCTTCGGCGGGCTGCTGGCCGTCATCGTGGGCGGAGGCGCTCCCGGACTGGCCGCCGCCAACCCGGGACTGCAGAAGTTCGTCTTCGGAGCGGTGTTTCCGGTCGGCCTCATGCTGGTCGTCATCGCTGGCGCCGAGCTGTTCACCGGCAACACGGCGACGTGCCTTCCGGCGGTGCTGGCCCGGCGCATCTCATGGGGTTCGGTCGCCCGGAACTGGGTGCTCTCGTACCTCGGCAACTTCGCCGGTTCGCTCTTCGTGGCGTACTTCCTGACGTTCCTGACCAGCCTGCTGCTCAAGGACCCGTGGCTCTCGAGCATCATCGGCATCGCCGAGGCCAAGACCTCTCAGGCTTTTCTGCCCCTGCTGTTGAAGGCGGTCGGCTGCAACTGGCTCGTCTGTCTTGCCGTCTGGCTGGCTGTCTCGGCGGATGACGTCGCAGGCAAGATAGCGGCTATCTGGTTCCCCATCATGGCCTTCGTGGCCATCGGCTTCGAGCACAGCGTCGCGAACATGTACTTCATCCCCGCGGGCATGTTCTACGGCGCCGATGTGACCTGGGCGGACTTCCTCGTCGGGAACCTCGTGCCCGTGACTCTGGGCAACATCATTGGCGGGATGGTCTTCGTCGGAGTCGTCTACTGGCTGCTCTACGGCGCACGACCTGGCACAGGGGACGGGGCAGCGTAGCCGCGTCACTTCGACTGGGCGAGCTTCTGCCGCCTGCGGAAGTCCTGGATGAACCGCCTCATATAGTTGTCCCGGCCGAGCAGCGCGTCGGCCGCCAGCGCATATTGCCGCACCTTCGCGACGTCGACGACCGGGCAGTTGACGCCGAGCTGGATGACGATGCTGAGGAACACGCCGTTGAGCAGCGGCCGTTCGGGCAGCCCGAAGGAGACGTTGCTGGCGCCGAGCGTCATGTTCACGCCTAGCTCTCGCCGCACGGCGCTGATGGCCTCGACCAGGGTCGCTCCGGCGCCGGTGTTGGCGGCGACCGGTATGTTCAGGCAGTCGATGACGATGTCCTCGCGTTTCAGACCCATCGCTTCGGCGCGTTCGACGATGCGGTGGGCGAGCTGAATGCGTCTCGCGGCGTCGGCGGGGATGCCCTTCTCGTCCATGGTAAGGCCGATGACCGCGGCATGATGCTCCTTGACGACCGCCAGCACGTCCTGCAGAGAGGATTCCTCGGCCTTGACCGAGTTGACCAGCGCGCGGCCTTTGTACACCCTAAGCGCCGCTTCAAGCGCCCGCGGGTTGCCGCTGTCGATGCACAGCGGCGCGTCGGTGACCTCCATGACGGCCAGCACCGCCTGCGGCAACAGGGTCGCCTCGTCGACGCCGGTCGCGCCCACGTTGACGTCGAGGATGTCTGCCCCAGCTTCGACCTGCTGCGCCGCTTCCTGGCGCACGAGGTCGAGCTTGCCGGCGAGCAACTCCTCCTGGAGCTTCTTCTTGCCCGTCGGGTTGATGCGCTCGCCGATGAGAATCGTGGGGCCGGTGTCGCTGATGACGACCTCGCGGGTCAGGCTCGAGACCTTCGTCTGCATGACGCTATCCTCCCGGTTGCTTCCATTCACTCAGTTGCGTGTGCTGCACGAATCGCTGCATGAATCCATCGGTGGCTGCCAACTCGAGGTAGGCGATGCGGCGCGCGAGCGCCCGGGCGCCGCGACGCGCGGACGTGCTCGCCAGCACCAGCTTCGCGCCGGCGCCGGCCGCGTTGCCTACCTGCCGGAAACGGGAAAGGGGCAGAGGTGGGAGCATGCCGATGCTCACCGCGCTATCGACGTCGATGTACGTTCCGAAGGCGCCCGCGATGATGACGGAGGACAGGTCCCGCGGAGCGAGACCGGCGTTGCGCAGCAGCGTGTCGATACCGGTGGCGATGGCCGCTTTGGCGAGTTGAAGCTGCCGGATGTCCCCCTGGGTGACAGCCAGTGCGTCCGCCCCGTCCCGGCTCTCCTCCGGGACGAGCACGAACTCCCGCGAGTTGCCGCTGCCTCTGACGCGCGGATTGGCGGCATTCAGCCTGCCCGTCGCATCGGCGATGCCCTTGCGCACAAGCTCAGCCAGCGCATCGAGGATGCCCGAGCCGCAGATGCCGACGGGTGCAGCGTCGTCGATGACCTGCAACTGGACGTCGCTCTCGCTCAGCGCAACGTGCTCGATAGCTCCCGGAGCGGCGCGCATGCCGTCCCTGATGTGGCCGCCCTCGAACGCCGGGCCGGAGGCGCAGGATACGCTCGTGAGCGCGCCGTTCGCCGCGAGGCAGACCTCCGTGTTGGTGCCGATGTCTATGGCCAGCGCCGGGTCTCCGCTCCGCTCGAGACCGGTGGCGGTGAGCATGGCTACGTGGTCGCCTCCCACGAATCCGGCGACGTTCGGCAGGAAGTGCACGTACGCGCCCGCTCCCAGCAGCAGGCCCAACTCGCGGGCCTTGACGTCGATGGCGTCGCTCAGCGCCGGCACGTAGGGGGCGCGTGAGAGCGACTCGACCGGAAGCTGGAGCAGCAGGTGATGCATGGCGGTGTTGCCCGCGACGACGCCCTCGAGGATCCGCTGCGGGTCGACGTGCGCTGCGGCAGTGAGCTCCGAGACGAGCCCGTTGATCCCCTCGATGACGGACTGTGAGAGCTCCGCAAGCCTGCCCTCGTGCGTGAGAGCGTAGGAGAGACGCGTGACCACGTCCTCGCCAAAGCGTATCTGCGGGTTCATAACGCCGCGCGCCGCCAGCGTGGCGCCGGTCGACAGGTCGACCAGATAGGCCGCAATCTTGGTGGTGCCGACGTCGACCGCAAGGCCGAGCGTCGGCGATGGCCACGGTCCGACGGCGATGAGTTCGCCAGCTCGAAGCGACGCCTCGACGGTCCAGTCGTTCGCCCTGAGCAGGGAAGAGGCCGACCGGACTGCAAACAGGTCGATGCTCTCACACGCACCGGCGGATGCCGCGTTCAGGGCTGATGCTACGCGGTCGGCGTCGCCGGCCACGTCGCGCATCGACGGCGGAGGCACTGTGACCCGTCGACCCGTCACGGGCGGGTCGGCTGCGGCCGTCACCTGTAGCCCCTCGACCTGCGTCCGCTGCGTGGCCGTCAGCGACTCGGGGGGCACGTGGAGTACGCAGTCGGTCGTGGGGACGGCCTGGCAGGCAAGCCTCAACCCATCTGCAATCTCATCCTGAGAGAGCAGGGACCGCTCGGTCGAGGTCGGCTGCGTCAGGGTGCCCTCGACCAGCCGGACGCGGCAGCGCCCGCAGGTCCCGCGGCCGCCGCAGATGGCGGAGAGCCCGACGCCGAGGCGGTGCGCGCACTCCAGCAGCGTGAGGCCCCGGGGAAGACGGCCTCGCCGCCCCACGGGCTCAAAATCGACGTGGACTCGCCCTCCGGCAGTTCCGGCTTCGTCAGTTGCGTTGAGCTGCGGCATGCCGCTCCATCTGCAGGCTCTCTCGCGAGCAGCCTCGGGCGATTATAACCCAAACGCGCCGTGCGGCGCGCTCGGGTGTCTCTATGCGGCGGCGTAGCGTCACGACTGCGCGACGCTCGAACCGATGATGAGTCGCTGCACCTCCGAGACAACCTCGTATATCTGCGTGACCTTCGCGTCTCGGTAGAGGCGCTCTATCTCCAGCTCTTTCGTGTAGCCGTACGAGCCGTGTATCTGCATGGCCATATCGACCACGTCGTTTGCGGCCTGGGAGGCGATGAGCTTGGCCGTCGAGGCGTCCTTGGCCGTGAGCCGGCCCTTGTCCTTCAGGTCGGCTGTCCGGTAGGTGAGCCAGCGGGCAGCCTCGGTGCGCGCCGACATCTCACCGAGCAGTGTCTGGATGGTCGGCAGGTCCGTCATCGGTTTCCCGCGGACCATCCTGTTGCGAGCGTATTCGAGCGACATCGCGAGGGCGCCCCTGGCAACGCCGACGGCCTCGGCGGCGATGCCGAGTTGGCCGACGTTGATGGCTGTCAGCAGCACGCCGTAGCCCTGTCCCGGCTGACCGAGCAGGTTGGCTCGTGGCACGCGCACGTGGTCGAGCGCCAGCGGGCAGACGTCCTCTCCGCGGATGCCCATGCACTCGAGCTCCTTCTCGATGACGAAGCCGGGCGACTTCGGGTCGACCAGGAACGCGCTCACCTTGCCCGTGTCGTCCTTCGCAAAGATGACGGCCACCGAGGCGGACGGCGCAAGGGAGGCGAAGGTCTTCTCACCGGTGATGACATAAGAGTCGCCATCCGGGACTGCCGTCGTGGTGATGGCCCGAGGGTCGCTGCCCGTCTCGCCCTCAGTGAAGGCGAACGTGCTGAGTGACTCGCCGGCAACGAGGGCCGGGAGGTACCGCTGCTTCTGCGCCTCCGTGCCGAACCGGAGCAGGCACTCCTCCGCCAGCGCGTTGATGGCGAGTATGGCGCCGACTGTCATCGAAGCGCTGCACAGCTCCTCGATGGCGAGCACGTATGACTTGTAGCCCATGGCGGTGCCGCCGTACTCCTCCGGCATGTGCAGTCCGAAGAGGCCGAGCCGGCCCATCTCGGCTGCGAGGTCGCGCGGGAACCGGTTCTGCTCGTCTATGTCGCGCGCCCGCGGGCGGACCTTTGTCGTTGCGAACTCGCGCGCCGTCTTGATGACGTCCTGTTCCGCATCGGTGAAATCGAAGTCCATGTGGTGCTCTCCTTTCAAGACTCACGCGCTTGTCGGACCGCCGGAAACGAGCGCCGCGCGGTACGCGGTCATCTCATCGGACGAGATACGGCCGGTCTTGCGGTAGTGCTCCCGCGCATCTTCCAGTATGCGCTCGAGGTCGTCCTCCTGCCTGTCCGTGAGCGGCATCGGCCTGTGCGTGGCGATGATGTCCTCCATGCGCTCGCGGGCGTAGTCGATGCAGCTCTTCTTCCCGCTTTGCAGCCACTCGGGGTAGGTCAGCTTGTCGGACGACTTCGGGATGTACTGCTCCTGCTTCCACCACTTGCGCGTGTGGGCCTGGCCGAGGAAGTGCCCCGGCACGGGGCCGACCTGCTCGATGAGGTCCAGGGCCAGCGTCTCGTCCGTGACGGACATGCCCTCGAGGTACCGGCCGACCATGCCGGCGATGTCGTCGTCGAGCACGGCCTGGAGCGGGCTGTGGCTAAGTTCGCCGTACACGCCGCCGTGCAGCGGCCTGGAGCTGCCGCCCGAGAGGCCGGTGAAGATGGCCCGGAAGGACTTCTCGTAGGCCGACTGGTAGTCCGGGCGCTTCGAGCCGGGATAGCCGTCCGCGTTGTACGTCGGGATGCCGTAGCGGCGGCAGACCTGGTTGAAGGCCGAGATGTGGATGCACACGGCCACGTTGCCGAATGCCGGCGCCCCGGTGCTCATGTTCATCGGCATGGCGAAGTCGAGCAGCATCGTCCGCGTGCCCGGCCGGATGGTCTGCACGAGGACGAGCGCGGACATGACCTCGACCAGGTTGCTCACGAGGCTGCCGGCGAGCGTCGCCGGGGCCGAGGCGCCCATCACCGGTGCGCCAGTGATGCGGACCGGCATACCCGCCTCAGAGAGGCTGAAGGCGGAGTCGATGGCGTCCTCGAAGTACGTCAGCGGCGGCGCCGCTGTGCAGGTGCCCATGACCTCGATGCCGAGGGCCTGTGCTATCTGTATGGCGAACCTCTCGGAGTTGTAGGAGTGGCCGACCACCACTGCCTTGGACGAGTTGCGCAGCCGGGCCGCAAGGCTCTCGAGCATCCCCATGCATGGCGGCACGCCGGCGTAGCCGAAGTAGGGCGTGTACGTGGTGAAGAAGTGCAGCGTGGGCAGGTAGTCCAGCACACGGACGGCGTCGTAGTACTCCTTGCGCGTTGCCGGCCGTGGCTCGAAGGTGTCAAGGTCGATGGTGTGCTGCCCCGGCGCGGGGGCGAAGTACAATGTGTTGCCGCCCATCGTGAGCGACTTCGCCGGGTCCTTCGCGCGCCAGGAGAAGCTGCTGGGCGCTCGCCGGATGCACTCTTCGACGAGCGCGGGGGGCATGTGGACGCGGTTCGTGTCCCGATCTACCTTGCAGCCGGCCGACTCCAGCACGTCCAGACCACGTTTGTGCTCGATGCGTACGCCGGTGGTCCAGAGCACACGGAGCATACCTCGGTGGACGCTCTCGACGTCCTCTTCGCTCAGGATGTTGAGCGGCGGGAAGTTGCGAACGAACCCTCGCATCGCCATGTGCGTTCTCCTTTCTCCTGCTCGCGCCGGCGGGAGGCGCTACTCGTACGGGTACCCGGGCGCGTTCATCCCGCGGCGGTAGGTTTCCATCTCGTCCGCCGTGATGAGCCCCTCTTTCGCGTAGTGGGCGCGCGCCTCCTCGAGGATGCGCTCTATCTCCTCCTCCTGTGAAGCGGTGAGCGCCGGCGGCTTGTGGTGCGCCAGGATGTCCTCCATGCGCTCCCGCGCGTACGCGAGGCAGTCCTTCTTGCCGGATTTGAGCCACTCGGGGTAGGTGAGCCGGTCGGCTGCCTTTGGCACGTACTGTTCCGCGCGCCACCACTTCCGCGTGTGCTGACTGGAGAGGAAGTGTCCGGGGACGGGACCGACTGCCTCGATGACGTCAAGGGCGAGCGAGTCGTCGCTCACCTCGATGCCCTCGAGGAACCGGCCTATCATCCCGCTGATGTCGTCGTCGAGTATGGCCTGCAGCGGGTGGTGCGTCAGCTCAGCGGCCACGCCGCCGTGCAGCAGGATGAAGTTGGCGCCGGAGACGGCGAACAGCACGGCGTTCATCGCCCGCTCGTAGCCGCTCTGGAAGTCGATGCGCTTCGAGCCGGGCACGGCCGCTCCGTTGCACACAGGCACGCCGTAGCGGCGCCATATCTGGTTGAACGCGGCGGAGTGCAGCGCGATGGCGATGTTGCCGAAGCCCGGAGCGCCGGTCGTCATATTCTGCGGGAAGGTGAAGTCGTTCAGAAAGATGCGCGTGCCGGGACGGTGAAGCTGCAGCAGCACTATCGGCGCGATGAGGTTGGCGCAGGCGGAGACGAGCGCCCCGGCGATGGAGGCGGGCGCGGTGCCGCCGTAGACGGCGCCCTCTGAGATGCGCACCGGCAAGCCCGCCTCCGCGCCGCGCAGCCCTGCGGCGATGGCGTCCTCGTAGTAGGTCAGGGGCGGCGAGAGCAGGCAGGGGACGCAGACCTCGGCGCCGACCGCCTGGGCCATGCGGATGGTGTACTGCTCGCTTCCCTTTGAGTAGCCCTCGGTCAGGAACTTGCCCGAGTTTCGTATCTTGCCGGCCATAGATTCGAGCAGGCACATGGAAGGCGGCACGCCTTCGAAGCCGAAGTAGGGAGTGTAGCTCCAGAGGCCGTGAACCGACTCAAGCGCGTCGAGCACCTTGACCCCGTCGTAGAACTCCTTCCTCGTCGGGTGACGCGGCTCCCAGGTGTCGAGGTCGACCGTGTGGTGCCCCGGGAATGGGAGCATGTAGAGGCAGTTGCCGCCCACCTGGAGGGACATGGAGGGGTCACGGGTCTTGATGCTGAACGAGCTCGGGCACTGCCGGAGCGCCTCCTCCACCAGTGCGGGAGGGTAGCGCACGCGCCAGTCGTCATAATCGACGCGGCATCCGGCCCGCGCGAGTATGTCGAGCGCGCCCCTGTGCTCCATGTGGACGCCGGTCGTCCAGAGCACGCGCAACACGCCGCTGTGGATGCGCTCTATCTGCTCGTCGGTGAGCACCTTCAGCGCGGGGAAGCGGCGCGGGTATCCCGTGAGAGCCAACGTCTCCTCCTGCCGCCCCCCGGGCGGGGCGGCTCAGAACATTCCGAACCTCGGTGCTACTCGTACGGGTAGTTGGGCGACTTCATGCTCTCGCGGTACTCGCGCATCTCGTCGGCGGTGATGAGCCCCTGCTTCACGTAGTAGGCTCGGGCTTCCTCGAGCACGCGCTCGACGGCGTCCTCCTGAGACGGAGTCAGCGGCATGGGCTTGTGCGTTGCCAGGATCTGCTGCACGCGGTCGCGCGCATAGTCCAGGCACGTGCGCTTGCCGCCGGCCTGCCACTCGGGGTAGGTCAACCGGTCGGCCGCCTGCGGCAGGAACTGCTCCAGCTTCCACCACTTCCTGGTGTGAGGTGCGCTCATGAAGTGTCCGGGTACCGGCCCCACCTGCTCGATGAGGTCCAGCGCCAGGGCCTCCGTCGAGGTGTTCACGCCCTCCATGTACCGGCCGACCATGCCGGCCATGTCATCGTCCAGCACCGCCTGGATTGGGTGATGCGTCAGCTCGCCGTGGACGCTGCCATGGAACAGCAGGGTGTTGCCGCCGGAGATGCCGGCGGTCATGACGCGGAACGCCTTCTCGGACGCGGACTGATAGTCGGGCACCTTTGCGTTGGGGTACGCGGTGGTGTTGTCCAGCGGCACTCCGTAGCGCTGGAATATCTGGTTCGAGGCGGCGTTGTGGATGGCTATCTCGATGCCGCCGAACGCGGGCGCGCCGGAGTTCATGTTCATCGGTGCGGTGAAGTCCTTGCAGAGCACGCGTGTGCCTGGCCGGATGAGCTGGGCCAGGCAGAGCCCGGCAATGACCTCGGCGTTGTTGGTCACGATGGCGCCGGCGATGGACGCGGGGGCGGTGCCTCCCATGACCTGGCCGGTGACCACGCGCAGGCAGAAGCCGGCCTCGACGATGCGGAAGGTGGACTCGACCGCGTCGCGGTACAGAGCAAGGGGCGGCGCCCAGGCGCAGGTGCCGAGGATCTCGATGCCCACGGCCTTCGCCATCTCGATGGCGAACATCTCGGAGTCGTTGGAGAAGCCGACGCACTGGAACTTGGAGGAGCAGCGGATGCGGGCGGCGAGGCTCTCCGGCATGGCCATGCAGGCAGGGACGCCTCTGAAGCCGAAGTACGGCGTGTAGGGCGAGAAGAAGTGCACGGTGGGCAGCGCGTCGAGGACGCGCACCGCATCGTAGTTCTCCTTGCGCGTTGCTTCGCGCGGCTCCCAGGTCTGCGAGTCGACCGTCTTATGACCCGGGGCGACGGCGAGGCAGAGGTTGTTGCCGCCTATCATGAGCGTCTTGTTCGGGTCGCGCGCCGGTGCGGGGAAGCTGCTGGGGGCCTTCCGCAGGCACTCCTCTACGAGCGCGGGCGGGATGCGCACGCGCATGTCGTCGTAGTCCACCTTGCAGCCGTTCTGCTCGAACAACTTGAGCGCGCGCTCGTGCTCGATGTGCACGCCGGTGCTCCAGAGGATGCGGAGTGTGCCCCGGTGGATGTCTTCAACCTGCTCGTCACTGAGGACGCGCAGAGGAGGGAATCGCCGTGTGAATCCACGTGTGAATGGCATGTGCCTACCTCCCCATCAGCCGGCGCGCCAGCCTGGCTGCGCCCGGAGCGGTCGGATCGTAGCCATCGGCGCCGATGGAGTCCGCGAACTCCTGCGTCAGCGCGCCGCCGCCGACCATCACCTTCACGCCGTCCCGCAGCCCCTGGGCCTTCAGAGTCTCGATGACCTTGCGCTGTTCCGGGGCCGTCATCGTCATGAGGGCGGACATCGCCAGGATGTCTGGCTTGTACTTGCGAGTGGCTTCGATGAACTGGTCCGAGGTGACGTTGATGCCGATGTCGTGGACCGTGAATCCCTCGGCCTGAAGCAGCGTCGCGACCATCGTCTTGCCGATAGTGTGGATGTCGCCGAAGACCGTACCGATGACGACGGTGCCGGTGCTCTGAGTCTTCGCGCCGAGGCGTTGTATCTGCTCCTGGATGATGGGCGTGGCGGACGACATGGCGTCGGCGCCTCCCACGAGGTCGGGCAGGAAGAGGTCGCCCCGGTTGAATCCCTCGCCGATCTCCCTGATGGCTTCGGTCATGGCCGCGAGGGTCTCGGACGGGTTGATTCCCGCCTCCACCGCCTTCCGCGCGGCTGCGGCGGAAGCATCGGGGTCGTAGTCGAGAATGGCCTTCTTCAGGCCTGCCAGGATGTCACTGCTCATGGCACTCTCCCTTCTTCAACGTGTGGCTCGCTCGTGGGGTGCTTGCACTGTGGTGCGGAGAGGATTGTAGGTGGTGCGGCGGCGCAACGCAACCGTGCGGCTTCGGCCGGGCCCAGTTCTTTCGTTCCGCGACGCTGGTGGCTGGGCCGAGAGGCAGGCTCCGCTGCGTGCCCGGCGGATCGGGATTGGCAACGTGGAATCCGATTCAGTTGGGCCCGCGGCAGCAGCGAGCATCCACTCTGGGGCGTGACCGGTGGCCGCCAGAAGAGAAGCACCTTGACGGAGTGTACAGCCGGAGGTCCGAAAGCCCGCGGCAGCGCGTCCTCTGTTTGACTTCTCGCTCCGTGCGGAGATGATGTAGAATGTCGCACTGCGTTCCGCTGTCGGGCGGACGGAAGGAGTACGGGCGCCATGTCACAGAGCAAGACCGTTCAGGGGCCTCGGGTGTTGACCGAGATCGAATCGAAAGACATGTTGAAGGCCGCGGGCATACCCGTCGTAGAGACGAAGCTCGCCCGGAACCAGAAGGAAGCCGTAGCCATCAGTCGCGAGATGGGCTTTCCGGTAGCTCTGAAGATCGTCTCCCCGCAGGTGGTGCACAAGAGCGATTCCGGAGGCGTCAAGTTGGGGCTTGAGAACGCCGCTCAGGTCGAGAAGGCGTACGCCGCCATCATGGCCTCGGTGAAGGAGAAGGTGCCGGGCGCTGATATTCACGGCGTGTCGGTGCAGCGCATGGCCCGCAAGGGCGTCGAAGTCATCGTCGGTATGAGCAAGGACCCGCAGTTCGGTCCGGTCATCATGTTCGGCCTTGGCGGTGTCCTCGTCGAGTTGCTCAAGGACGTCTCCTTCCGCATCGTACCCGTCGAGAAGTTCGACGCGGCCGAGATGATCCGGGAGATAAAGGGCTTCCCGATGCTGCAGGGCTTCCGCGGCGCCGAGCCGGCGGACCTGGGCGCGCTGGAGAGCACCATCGTGAAGGTCTCCGAGTTCGTCGAGAAGAACCCGCAGGTCAAGGAGTTGGACCTCAACCCCGTGTTCGCCTACAAGGACGGCGTCGTGGCCGTCGACGCCCGCGTGGTCGTCGAGAGCTAGCTCATCTCACACACGAAACGAAAGAGGGCCCGCCGGGAGTTCCGGCGGGCCCTTCGCTATTGCAGGCACGTGCCACCGCGGGGACACCACGGACACCGCGATGCGAGACGTTTCGGGAATAGTGTCACCGTGCCGGTGCCGCCGATGAACACGCCGTTGTTGTGGGGACACCATGGACACCTCGATTCGATGCGGATAGGGAATGGTGTCCCCATGTTCCGCTTCGATTGGCCTGGGAACCGGCTGTCACACGGAGGCGCGGGTTCATATCGCGCCTACCTGTAGATACTGTGGGCTGGCGTCAAGCCAGGCCCGCCACGACAGGGTCGAATGGCTTGCCGCTCTTGAGCACGCCATAGGCAAGGTAGACGAGCTTTCG
>Ga0209609_10000041_pt1 | contig 64972 bp, 60 predicted proteins | sample LakKivw325mmetaG_FD_184136 | JGI IMG/M metagenome (GOLD analysis project Ga0209609, IMG submission 184136) | Anoxic lake water microbial communities from Lake Kivu, Rwanda to study Microbial Dark Matter (Phase II) - Lake Kivu water 325m metaG... | ecosystem: Environmental > Aquatic > Freshwater... | reverse complement strand
CTTCGAAAAAATAGGGTTGTTTGATGAAGAGTTAGTCCGTAATCAAGACGATGAATTTAACTTGCGTCTGACACGGGCGGGCGGGAAAATCTGGCAATCGCCGCTGATTCGCTCCTGGTACTATCCACGTTCTTCCTTGAAGGCACTATTCAAGCAATATATGCAATATGGTTATTGGAAAGTGCGAGTGATTCAGAAACATAGACTACCCGCCTCAATTCGGCATATTATTCCAGGGACGTTTGTCGGCGGTCTGCTCTTTTCTGGATTGCTCGCTCTGTTTCTAAAACCTTTCAGATTGATATTTATATTGATTGCTTTATCGTATCTTTTGGTCAATCTGGCTGCGACAACAATAACCTGTCACAAGCGCTTAGACTGGCGGTACATTCCACTCATGCCGATAGTTTTTTTTATATACCATTTTAGTTATGGGTATGGATTTATTCGGGGCGTAATTGACTTCTTAATTCTTAAAAAAAGTTCCGGTAGAGGTTTTACTCAGATTTCACGCAGGTAAATTACACTTGATGGTTAAAATGTTATTGAAATCGGACGGAGATTAAATCAGTGCGTCAGAGAATTGCGCATTTTTTAGGGGTACAGCCCGAACAGGTGACCTTTTTCTGGAAAGGTCGGGTCGCGCTGTACGCCATCTTAAAAGCGATTGGCATTAAGCCGGGTGATGAAATAATCCTGCCGGCCTTTACGTGTGTCGTTGTGGTCAATCCACTCCTTTATCTGGGCGCCAAACCTGTCTATGTGGATATCGATCCGAAAACCTATACTCTTGATCCGGCCAAAATTGAAGAAAAAATTACGCACCGCACACGAGTAATATTAGCGCAAAACACTTACGGGTTGGCACCTGATCTGGATGCCTTGTTCAATATCGCACAAAAACACAACCTATTCGTGATTGAGGACTGCGCCCATGGTTTTGGGGGGCATTACAAAGACCGATTAAATGGCACGATTGCGGATGCGTCCTTTTTCAGTACGCAGTGGAATAAACCCTTTTCGACCGGCGTCGGAGGCTTTGCGATTGCCCAAAATCCTGAAATAGCCGAAAAGCTCATCTTTTTCGAAAAAAGTTGCAGGAAACCATCTTTCAGGGATCAGTTACAGTTGAAAATGCTTATTGCGGTTCGGAAAAGGCTGAGATCCAATTTTTATTGGCAGGCCATCAAAACGTATCGCTGGTTAAGTAAAAATAATCTGATATTAGGTTCGTCGCAGGGGTCAGAACTGACATCGACAGAGATGCCCGCAGGATTCGCCCAAGGATTTTCGATTGTCCAGAAGAAGGTTGGTCTGCAAGAACTACAGCAAATCGAAAAATATATCGGCCATCGAAAAAATATTGCTAAGATTTACGATAGTATGCTAAAAGACGTTGGCATTGAACCTCCCTGGGTACCGTCGGAAATTGAACATACTTACCTGAAATACCCCATACTGGTCAGAAATCGGGAGCAGTTTTTCAAAAAAGCCGAGCTCGGAAAAATCGAACTCGGCGATTGGTTTCTGTCACCCATTCATCCTATAACGGACAACTTTAGCCTGTTTGACTATCACCTGGGTGAAAATCCCATTGGAGAAAAAATTGCCGAACATGTCGTTAACCTGCCGACTCATCCCGGCCTGCACGGAAAGGAAATCGAAAAAGTGGCATCCTTTATTTCCAAGAATCAGACGGAAATATTTAGATCTTTTACGGAAATCAATCAGCAATGACCATGATGTGGTAAATTATTAATCGGTAATAAATAATCAGATATGTATAGCAGGGAGTATCCATGAAAGTTTTAATTACGGGAGCTGGTGGTTTCATTGGATCACATCTAGCTGAAAAATGCGTCGAGTTGGGCTTTCAAGTCAGGGCGTTTGTGCGATATAACTCGACTAATCGCTGGGGTTGGCTGGATGCGTCACCCGTAAAGGGAGAAATGGAAATTGTTACCGGCGATATTCGTGATTTTGATTCAGTTTTTAAAGCGGTAAGTGGCTGTCAGGTAGTGTTTCACTTAGCGGCGCTGATTGGGATTCCATATTCATACATATCTCCACTCGCTTATATTAAAACTAACATCGAGGGTGCCTACAATGTCCTGCAATCGGCGCGTGAGTTGAACTTGGAGCAAGTATTAATCACATCCACCAGTGAAACTTATGGCACGGCGCAGTATGTACCAATCGATGAAAAACATCCGCTGGTCGGTCAGTCACCCTACTCGGCCTCGAAAATTGCGGCTGATCAGCTCGCGCTGAGTTATTATCGATCGTTCGATTTACCCGTAAAAATTGTCCGTCCTTTCAATACCTATGGGCCGCGCCAGTCAGCGCGGGCGGTGATACCGACGATCATTACACAAATACTGACAGGAAGTAAAACGTTACGGTTGGGAAACCTTGCCCCAACCCGCGACCTGACTTATGTAAAAGACACGGTGGACGGATTTATCAGCATTTATAAAAGCCCGGAACTTTTTGGCGAAGTCACCAATGTGGGTATGAATGAGGAAACCAGCATCGGTGATTTAGCGCGGACAATTTTAAAAATAATGGACTCGTCAAAGGAGATGGAACTCGAAGATCAGCGTGTTCGCCCCGATAATAGCGAAGTGGAGCGCCTGCGTTGCGACAATACGAAAATCATAACAAAAACTGGCTGGCGTCCGAACTTCAATCTCGTTCAGGGGCTTGCAGAGACTATTAATTGGCTCAAAGAGCATTTGTCAATTTATAAACCCGAGATTTATAATGTCTGAATTCATCCCACTTTCGGTACCGGTTATTCGTGGAAATGAGTGGCAATATATTAAAGAATGTCTGGACACAGAATGGGTGTCGTCCGCAGGCAAATTTGTCGAGAGGTTCGAAGCTGATATTCGTCGCTTGACCGGTGCGAAGTATGCCATCGCCTGCGTCAATGGTACAGCCGCATTGCATATCGCTTTAGAAATTATCGGTGTAGGGGAAGGCGACGAGGTGATTGTGCCAACCTTGACATTTATCGCTTCCGTCAATGTAGTACGCTACCGGCGTGCCGAACCGATTTTCATGGACTGTAACCGATACTACTGTCTGGATGTCGAAAAAACTGTCTCCTTTATCAAAAATCAAACCCGGATCAAAGCTGGATACTCCTATAATATTTCGTCTGGTAAACGTATTCCAGCTTTAATTGCGGTGCATGTATTCGGAAATGCCGTTGATCTTAGTGAATTAGTGCGAGTGTGTGAGGAACGCAATATCGCAGTTATCGAGGACGCGGCGGAATCGCTGGGGACGATTTATACTACTCAACCGTTTGATAAGCGCCATACGGGTACGATTGGACGAGTTGGTTGTCTTTCGTTTAACGGCAATAAAATTATTACGACGGGTGGCGGTGGCATGATTCTGACCGATGATGAAAAAGTCGCGGATTCCGCCCGCTATCTGACAACCCAGGCTAAAGATGATGAAGTGCTCTATATTCATAATGCAATCGGTTATAATTACCGCTTGACTAATATTCAGGCCGCCCTTGGTGTTGCACAATTAGAGATGTTACCCGAATTTTTAAAAACAAAGCGACAAAACTATCTCCTTTATCAAGAACAAATTGCTCCCCTCCATGGATTGCAGCTGGCTCCTGTTCCGGAAATTGCCCAGAATAATTATTGGCTTTACTGTTTGCTGATCGATTCTGCAGTCTATGGGAAAAATAGAGACGCTTTAATGGCTGAATTTACAGCCAGCAAGATCCAGACTCGTCCTGTTTGGCAGTTAAATCATCTCCAAAAACCCTATCAAACCTGCCAGACTTATCACATTGAAAAAGCACTTGAGCTACATGCCCGGACATTGAACATCCCCTCGTCTACAAACTTGACTGAAAAACAAATCGGACGTGTCGTTGAGGTGTTAAAAACCAATGGCAAATAAGAAGCGGATCGGATTGTTCATCAAATCTGTACTGGATCGGATTACTGCCCTGACTGGCTTGCTAATTATTTCGCCACTATTCTTCTTTGTGGCTATCATCTTAAAATGGCAGAAGCAAGATGTATTTTATCTCCAGAAAAGAGTGGGTCACCGGGGCAGAGACTTCTTCGTCTATAAATTTACGACTATGCCTAAAGGATCAGAAAAATTTGGCTATATCACCACGACAAGTGATGCGCGTCCCTTTAAATTCGGAAAATTCCTGCGTAAGACCAAAATCAACGAGTTACCACAACTGCTTAATGTAGCGTTGGGCAATATGAGCATAGTAGGTCCGCGCCCGCTGGTGCGTGAACAAATTGCCAGTGTGCTTAGCGAGGCTGAAATTGAACAATATTATCAGATGCAGCCGGGAATTACCGGAGCTGGTTCGCTTTTTTATCACCATGAAGATCACTTGTTAGCGCAGGTACCCGAGCCTTTTAAGTATGACCGAGAAGTCATCATGCCCCATAAACAAGCGCTGGAATACAGGTACGCGGAAAGCTGGAACTTGAAACTGGATTTGCGGATTGTTTTCATGACGTTACTTACCGTACTATATAAGCATCTGGACATCACCGAAGACTTGATATTCGGTGTTAAAGCCAGCGAAAGATTACAGAGGAAAGCTTGAATTCCTTGCAAAATCCACCAAAACTGTCGGTTCCCTGTAAAATCTGTGGTCGAAATTACTTTAGCTACATCGGCAGACCTCGATATAATCCCGATTTTCCACGTTGTAAAGAAAATGATTATCGGATTTTACAATGTCAGTACTGTCGATACTACTTCGTTTTCCCGGAAATTGACTTGACCCGGGAAGAATGGCAAAAATTGTATGCTTCGAATTATTTTAACGCCTGCCATAAGACAAGATGGCACGAGCAACTGCGCCAAAAAGAAAGGGTGGAGCGGTTAAAACTGATTTTAAAACATCTCAATGTTCCCCGCGGTAGATTTTTAGATATGGGTTGTGGAGAGGGACTGGTTCTTGACCAGGCATCCGCGCTCGGATTCGAAACTTATGGGCTTGATATCGTCAATAATCTGTCACCCTGCCACGGCACTCAATCTCAATTTTATTGGGGGGACATTTTCCAGGCGCAGTTTCCGGATGATTACTTTTCGGCAATTTATATGGATTCAGTCCTGGAACATTTGACCAATCCGCTGGAGACCATCAAGGAATTGAAAAGAGTACTCCGGCCAGGTGGAGTTTTATTAATCGTTGTACCCAATGAAGACTCCCTGGAAAACGACGTAAAAAAACTGGCTTATAGGATAGTGAGTGAATCAGATACATATGGCCGGATTAAGCCATTTTATTCGCCATTTCATATCCAAGGATTTACCACAAGGACGATTAAGGTAGTCTGCCGCATGTGTGGATTAAGATTGTTAGAATTACGAGAATTTGGAGGTAAATACACCTTCTGGAAAGATGAAAGGTTCGGGACGAAGGCATTTTGGAGCGGTTTAGTATTGAATCTGATTGGATTGGTCTCAATAATCAACCAGAGACAAATCCAGTTGTTGATATTAGCCTCCAAATAGAAAAAAATCCTTGACCTCGAATTAAAAACCTTGTAGATTTACGCAGTATGAGTGATTTTAGAGGAAAATAAACCAACAACTTGCTACCCACCCAATAGGCTGATCCTCTTTTAAAAACTCAAGACAAACGAAAGGCGTAGAACGCTGTTTTTGTCTTGGCGTATGCGTCTTTCAGATTATCGTGGAGAAATGTGTTGACAATTTTATCGCTTTGCTTGGTATTGCTGGTGACTTACTGTAGCGCTCGGCTCTTTACGCGAGGTGCCCGGAGTATCGCGATACACTACCATATCGGTGACATGCCTGACGAGCGGAAGGTTCATAAGCAATTTATACCTTATTTGGGCGGGGCGGCAATTTTATTAGCAGTATCGGTTGGCATATCACTGGCAGTTTACCTCCTGCCGGAAGTAGCTGGTCCTGTCCCGAAACGCTATTACTTTTTAGGGTTTACGGCAGTATTGATGGCATTAGTCGGCTTGTACGACGATCTAAAAAAATTACGATTCTCCACAAAATTCTATTTCCAGATTTTGGCCGCGATAATCGTCACGATAGGTGGTTTACGGTTTACTACTCTAGATCTACCCTTATTTGGTGACATGAAGCTGGGTTTAGGGTCGTATCTATTTACCATTCTGTGGATTGTATTTATTACCAACGCCATGAATTTATTAGACGGTTTGGATGGCTTAGCGGCCGGAGTCTCGACAATCATTTTTCTGATATTTACTGTTATTGCTCTGCACACCGGGCGCACCCTGCTGGCGTTAGTGAATGTCTTATTGATTTGCGCCAATTTAGGTTTTTTAAAATATAACTTCCATCCCGCATCCATATTCATGGGTGACACCGGGTCACTGTTTATAGGATTCTCGACGGCGATCATATCCCTCGAAATCGGACGGGAGGGTGAGACGGCCGTCCTGAATATCTTTATTCCGTTAATGGTCATGGCATTGCCAGTACTGGACACCACCGTGGCATTTTTTCGACGCGCCAGCAAACATATGCACCCTTTTATGGCGGACAAGGAGCATATTCATCATCGTCTGATGTCCATTGGGTTTTCGCATAAAAATGCAGTCAAAGTCATATACTTTGTAAGTTTGTTGGCGGGTCTGATGGGTTTGTCATTTATCTATCTGGATCGGCGCGGAGTGCTGACGGTATTGATGAGCGGCATCATCCTTGCCATACTGCTGATAAGACGTTTAGGTTATTTTGAAATCGAGAAAAATCTAATAGTGGTTCCGAATGGTAATGGTAATGGGTCAAAATCCAATGGCAACGGCAATGGCAACGGGAATAAAGAGCAGAAATTTATTCCCTTTGATATATCCAATTTTGTGCAGGCTTTTCTATTCCTTCTCAGCGATATCGTTTTCATCGCGGTGACCTTTTTATTGACCTATTTTTTCGAAGTGGTAACAATTTTACCCCTGGATCGACAACTCGGTCACTACGAAATGGCAGTATGGCTGAGTTGGTCGGTGATCTACTGGGTCTTATTGCTGGGGCTGAATAATCTATATCGGGTGGAATGGGATACTTCGCGGATTGATGAGATTTTCACCGTCGCGAAAATTGTCTTCTTCGGGACAGTGGTGCTTTTTTTTCTAAGCTTCGAGGTGCATTTTCCGTTTATCATCACGCGCCGGGTGTTTTTACCCTACGGGATACTGCTGATAATTGGATTGAGCGTTGGAAGACTTTTATTGATCACCTTTTTAAAGTCAAGAGAGATTTTAGGATTTAAAAAGAAACCAACTTTGATTATCGGAGCCGCCCGGCGTGCTTTAGATGTGCTCAAGAAAATCAATAGCGTCCCGATTCTTAAATTCAAAGTCGTGGGTTTTATTGACGATCATGCCAACGGCAATATCGGGAAATTGATCCAGGGTGTGCCGGTGTTAGGTTGTTATGACGACCTGTCGGGATTAATTAAAAAACATAAGGTAAAAGAAGTTATCATTGCTCTGGATGACAATAATCTGAGCCAGTTGATGGATTTAATTGATGTGTTCAACCGCTACAATGTTTCGATAAAACTTTTACCGGATTTTTATAACGTGCTGACTGGTTTTCGGACAAGTCATATTTACGGGATCAACTTAGTCAAGTTTTTTGATTCCAACATGAAGACCTGGGAGTGGCTCCTCAAACGGCTGACCGACATCATCATTTCATTAATTGTACTGATTGGATTTTTACCGGTGTGGCTGTTGACCGCATTGGTAATCAAGCTCGATTCGCACGGCCCGGTTTTTTATCGGCAGAAACGGGTTGGAAAGAACAAGCAAGAATTTGAAGTCATCAAGTTTCGTTCGATGGTCCATGATGCTGAAAATGAAACCGGTCCCAAATGGGCGGAGAAAGACGATCCCCGCGTAACCCGGTTTGGGAGGTTGTTGCGCAAAACCGGACTGGACGAAATTCCCCAATTCTTTAATGTGCTAATCGGGGATATGAGCATCGTCGGCCCGCGTCCCGAGCGCTTATACTTTGTCAACGAGCTGGAGCAGTCCATTCAATTTTACTCGCGCCGTTTGATTGTCAAACCCGGTATCACCGGATGGGCGCAGATCAAATACAAATACGATGAAACCATAGACGACGTGCGCGAGAAATTACGCTACGACCTCTATTACATTCAGAATATGTCGGTTATGCTCGATCTCAAGATCATTGTGCAGACTTTGCTCGTGGGAATGCGCAAACGGCACCGCACTGCCTACGCCTGAACCGCGCTCATTTGCTGAGCCCAGCCGCTAATAAATTCTACTTTCATTCCGAAAAAATTTCTATTTTATGCCGTCATAAATGGAGTGTTGATGCTGGATATCAAACAGATTAGATCGGAACCTGAAAAATATCGTCAGGGCTTACAGGCCAAAGGGGCAAGTGCCCGGTTAGAAGAACTTTTATCCTGGGACGCGCAGAGGCGTGAGCAATTGATGCGGGTCGAGGAGCTTAAGAACCGCCGCAATTCGGCGAGTGCCGAAATCGCTGTGCTGAAAAAAAGAGGTCAGCCGGTTGAAGAGCAAGTGAATCAAATGCGTCAGGTCGGGGATGAGATAAAAATTCTGGATGCTAAAATCCACGAAATCGAGGATAACCTTAATAAGATTCTGATTACCCTACCCAATTTGCCACATATAAGTGTCAAAACCGGTCAACCACCAAATGATAATACTGTTGTCAAAGAATGGGGCCGACCACCGCAGTATGATTTTCCGCTAAAAGATCACCTCGACCTGGGCGAGTCGCTGGGGATTTTGGATTTCAAGAGTGCCTCAAAAATATCTGGTGCCGGTTTTCCACTCTACATCGGGGCCGGGGCCACATTAGAAAGGGCGTTGGTCAATTTTATGCTCGATCTGCATCGCAACAAACATGGTTATACGGAAGTCTTTCCCCCATTTATGGTTGCGCGCCACTCGGCTTTCGGTACTGGACAGTTGCCAAAATTGGAAATCGATATGTATCGCACCACCGAGGATGATTTGTTTATGATTCCCACGGCTGAGGTACCGGTGACCAACATGCATCGCGAAGAAATCATCCCGGAAGAGCAATTACCTAAAAAATACACTGCCTATTCAGCTTGTTTTCGACGGGAAGCCGGCTCTTATGGCAAAGAGACGCGGGGATTATCGCGGGTGCATCAATTCAACAAAGTCGAGTTGGTCTGGTTCACCACTCCGGAGAATTCCTACACTGTTCATGAAGAATTGCTCCGGGACGCGGAAGAAGTTTTACAGGCCTTGAACCTCCACTATCGAGTGGTCGAATTGTGTTCCGGGGATCTCAGTTTCGCGGCGGCCAAATGTTACGATCTGGAAATCTGGGCGCCCGGTTCGCGTAAATATTTCGAGGTATCGAGTGTATCCAATTTCGAAGATTTTCAAGCACGCCGGGCCAACATCCGTTATCGTCGCAAAGACGGCAAGGTCGGCTATCTGCATACCTTGAACGGATCCGGAGTGGCGACTCCGCGCCTGATGATCGCTTTGCTCGAATCTTATCAAACCGATGAGGGAAAGATCATCGTTCCGGAAGTATTGCACCCCTATACCGGCTTCCATCAGATCCAAGTACGCCGTTGAACAAGACCGACAAATATCGTCGTCAAATCTGCGAATTTGGCCGTTTAGCGTGGCAAAGAGGCTTGATCGCCGCTAACGATGGCAACCTCAGTATCCGTGTCACAGAAGATCGGATACTAATAACTCCCGGCGGTGTTACCAAAGGTTTTTTACAGCCCTCCGACATTGCAGAAATCACTGCGAAGGGCGAAATAATCCGCGGAGGCAAACCGTCGTCCGAATTCAGGATGCATTTAAAGATTTTTGAGAATCGCCCTGATTTCAATGCCATCGTGCATACTCACGCTCCCTATGCAACGGCTTTCGCATTAGCTGGCCGTGATTTGACCGACCCCATCTTTCCGGAAGTCATTGCGACCATCGGTAAGGTTCCGTTGGTTCCCTACGCTACACCTTCCACATTAAAATTAGCCCGGGAAGTCACCAGGTTTATCCGGGATTACGATGTATTATTGTTGAAGAATCATGGCATCGTTGCCGGAGGCATCAACCTGCCGGAAGCCTATGCCAAAATGGAGCGAACTGAGCATGTATGCAAAATATTATCCGTAGCCCGGATGCTCGGTAAAGTCAACCAACTTAGTCTGGATGAAGTCACTGATTTGTTGAAAAATTATCATTCGCCTGCCAGAATCATTGCGCAGTATCAATTACCCAAAAAGTGGAGAAAAGGGTAGAATGTTCCGGAACATGTTGGCCTTCTTGAGTCTGATCCTGAGCACGACGGCGCTGGGTGGTTTAAGCATCGCTTTTCCACCATCGCATAATCTGATTATGCGCCACTGGTCCCGGGGGCTTTTATTTTTATTGGGTGTTAAACTTAGGGTTGCCGGAACACGCAATATTAAAAGTCGCGGTTCACATATTATCATTATGAACCATGAAAGTGCTTTGGATATTCCCATCATTATGGCGGCTGTTCCTCTGCGCTCAAGGTTCATGGCGAAGAAGGAGTTGTTCCGAATTCCACTCTTTGGCTGGGTGATTAATTTAGCACGACATATACCGATCGACCGCGCCAATCCCCGGCGGGCGATTGTGGCCATTAATCGCATTTCAAAAAATTTAATCCATCAGCGACTGAGTATTGTGGTCAGCCCGGAAGGTACCCGTAGTTATGACGGTAAAATTGCGCCGTTTAAAAAAGGTGCTTTTCGATTGGCGGAAAAATATAATCTGCCGATTCTGCCGGTGACGATTCTCGGGGCCCGCCACTGTGTGCCCAACAAACGACTGAGTATTAAACCGGGAATCGTAGAGGTCTACATCAATCCGCCCGTGACCATCACCGATTATCATTCACTGAACGATTGTATAGACGCTTTGCGTCAGAAGATGATCAGACAAAAGGAAGCCTACGAACTGCGCAAAAGGAAAGCCTTGCTTGCTTAACTGCCGCCTCAATCAAATCGCCGAAACAGTAAAAAGTCTGGACGTAACCGAGAAGGGATTATACCGCACCTGGTTGAGTCAGGCCTTTAATCAGACCAACCTGCGAACCGTCGATGGCAGGAGCTTGAGTATCATATCTCCGGGTAAACGCAATGATCTGGAAGGACCGGATTTCCACGATGCGCTGATTATGCTTGACGGTGAATTTAAACGTGGTGCTATTGAAATGCACTTGGAGGCGAACGATTGGTACCGGCATGGCCATGATCATGACCCGTTGTACGAACAGGTAATTTTGCATGTTATCAGAAATGCTGCTGGGCTGGTGGCGGTTAAGACCAGCCAAAACGCGACGGTTCCGATGTTAGTCTTGGACCTGAGTGATGCGACTGATTCCGTAGCGTTACGCTGTTCATCATGGCCTGACGTAGATTATGCGGGCTTCAATCAGGTCATGCAGGAATTTGCCGAACGTCGATTACAGCGCAAAGCACTGCTGATCCAATCAGAGATCTTAAGAAGCGGCGCTGAACAAATATTCTATGAAGGGCTTGCCGATGTATTGGGCTACAGTCGAAACCGTGAAGCGTTTCGATCGCTGGCCCGCTGGTTGCCCCTATCCAAACTCTGGCAGATCATAGCTGACAGTGAACCTGACGAACGTCTGATCAGGATCGAAAGCCTGCTATTCGGCGGAGCTGGTTTTTTTTATGTTGATAAGCAGAAATTCATAATTTCCGATTCACAATATGTTGCTGGTTTGCGGGATTACTGGGCGGAACTAGCTGCGCGTTTCGCTTTGAGCCCCTGTCTCCATCTAACCTGGCATTTCGCCGGCTCCCGACCCGCCAACTCTCCGATCCGCCGCCTGGCGGCACTGGCGCAAATATTATTTAAAATATTCCCGGATTGGCCGGGCCAACGCTGGTGCACGATGTTGACGACCATCCCGGATTACGAACGCCTCTATCAAATAATCAGTGACCTTTTTCAGCAACCAGAAGGATTATGGCGCAACCATTTACTGCTCAAGGGCCAACCGGGAAAAGTGCTGATGGGTAAGAGCAGACTGCACGATTTGCTGATTAACCATCTCTTACCATTTGGATTTAGCGTGGCTATTTTGGAAAAGAATCATAGTCTTATCGAGCGGATTAAAAAACATTACCTTAGGGTTGCTACGGGTGAAATTCCAGGCATAGTAGCTGGCATTCTTACCAAAATCAAGATGCCTAAAAATCGGTTGGAGTACAATTTTCAGATTCAGGGTCTGATCGAACTCTATCACCGTTTCTGTGAATTGAACCTCTGCAATTTATGTCCACTGGAGAAATATGCACACTAAAAAGAAAGTGATTTCGTTGGATGCCATTAGGCAAATCGCTGACGAGTTAAAGTCAAAAGGACAACGGATTGCATTCACGAATGGCTGTTTCGACATACTGCATCTTGGGCACATTGAGTTGTTAGAGTTTGCCCACGCGCAGGGTGACGTCCTGATCGTCGGCGTAAACTCGGATGCTTCCATCCGACGCCTGAAGGGTGCAGGACGTCCGGTATTGAACGCCGAACAGCGCAGTCGGATATTGGCCGCGTTGGAGTGCGTGGACTACGTGGTCATCTTTGATGACGATACGCCCTATGAATTAATCGCCCGCATCAGACCATCGGTTTTGGTGAAAGGTGGTGATTATGTACCTGATACCATCGTGGGACGCGATATTGTCGAGGGAGCTGGGGGCAGGGTTGTGGTTTTTCCCTTAATCGCTGGCAACTCTTCCTCGCAATTGATTGAAAAAATAAAACAACAGTAAGCGGGATTTATTCTTGAAAAATCGCAGAATAAGGGATAATTTTGCACCCGAAAACTTATGGCATGGAGAATAATGAAAGTAGGAAAATATCTGAATTTAATCTGCCTTATTATTACCCTGACTCTATTGATCAATTCCGTCAGTGGTTCGGATCCCAAAGAGCGGATCATCACCAATAATGGTACGCCCCATGAAACCGATGCATCCTCTCAGGACTTGTTTGAGTTGTTATTCGCGGAAGCCAAATCTTTTTACGTGGATGGATTGGTATCTGCTTTTTATAAGGATACTTCTGAGGCAAAATATTGTTTCGACCGTGTTTTCGAAATTATGGCCGAGATCAGTGAATTGGATACTCTCACACTGTTACAGCAGGATGATTTCAATCGTTTCTATGAACGGGTGACCAGCGATTTTCAGAATAATTTCGCTTACCTCAGCGAAGATTCTGGAGCGACGTCTGTCGCGTATATTTGCGAGGAGATATTCGAAACTGTCCTCGATTCGGTCTATATCGGTCATGATACGCTAATCGTGCTGGAAGACCGGCCGGGTCATATTCCGGTCGTACGTTCCAACCGTATTGACCGCATTATCAGTTACCTGACCGGTCGGGAGTCGCGCCGCTTTCAAATTTGGTTAGATAATGCCGGATTATACCGCGAACATATGTTGCCGATTCTCAGACAGTACAATATTCCCGAGGAAATTTTTTATTTAGGGCTGATTGAGAGTGGATTCAATGCCAACGCTTATTCTTATGCACACGCCGCCGGCCCCTGGCAGTTTATCGCCGGGACAGGAGCACGCTATGGCTTGAAACGCAACTGGTGGGTGGATGAGAGGCGTGATCCGATCAAATCCACGCATGCCGCGGCAAAATATTTATCCAAGCTGTACGAGGAGTTTAATGACTGGTTTTTGGCGATGGCCGCCTATAATACTGGCGAATTAAGGGTCTGGCGTGCGATCCGGCGCGAAGGCACCCGAGATTACTGGAAGTTACGTTCTCTACCCCTGCAGACGCGCAATTATGTACCGACATTCATGGCGGGCATGATAATCGCCAAGAATCCTGAAAAATACGGAATGCGCAGTTCGCCGAAGGAAACCTGGCAGTGGGAAGAAGTCGTCGTAGATCGCTGTTACGAATTTGAAGATATTGCCCGGGCGTGCAGTACTACAGTGGATGTGATAAAATTTCATAATCCCGAACTGCGCCGTTGGATGACACCGCCCAATGACAATAACTATGTTCTGCGGGTACCCGTTGGCACAAGCGCCGGTCTCCAGGAAAAATTAGCGAAACTGCCTGAACCGAAAGACCAAAAACCGGAATGGATCACCCATCGGGTCAAACGTGGACAAACTCTCAATTCCATCGCTAAATCCTATGGCACTACTGTTTCCGCACTGGTTGCCGCGAACAACCTGCGTAGCCGTAATCAGTTGCGGGTTGGGCAAACCTTGATGATCCCGACCACCCCTTATTATGCTTCGACACGGACATCCGATACAACGGTCATCACTCATACCGTAAAAAGGGGTGAGACGCTTAGCAAGATTGCTGAAAACTATAACACCAGTATCAGCAAAATCCGGAGTCTGAACAACCTGTACCAAGACAAGATTATCCCCGGACAGAAGCTGAAAATCAGACAAAACACCGGCGCCCAGTCCGTGCCAACCACGACACCTACGGGCCAAAAGAAGATCGTGCATATTGTGAAAAAGGGTGACACGCTTCAGAAAATCGCGGAGAAATATAATGTGAGTTTGAGTAAAATCCGCTCCTGGAATGATATTTACGGTAAGAAACCCATTTATCCCGGTCAGCGAATCGTGATCTACAAATCGGCAGCTGGTTAGTTGCAGATTGGTACCAATTGTGCCCCCCAGCGAAAAATGTATCGCGATGAACCCGGTTGAGCCCATTATTCTGACTGAAAATCAAAGATTTGGTAATTGGTGAAATATTCCGAAAAAAGACTTGTGAAAAATTGCTAACGGGCGTATTTTTGCGGGCATGCATAGGCGAAATTTGGGTTGTTTGATATTATGAATATTTACCAAGCGGTCAGACTGAGCAAGTAGAAAATAAATTCCTGACCGTTACGGCTGTTTTACAGGAAAGAAAATAATTGAGGTGTCGTTTTTTATGACCATAATCGTCAGATTCGTTTACACGGATCAGCAAACATGTGCGCTGTGGAAAACGGGAGGTAATTTATGACCAAAGCTGATATTGTGAATATCGTTGCTCACGCGACCGGGTTGACCAAAGTTGACACGGAAGTTGTCGTTGACGGTTTTATTGCAACGATAAGCGACGCTTTGCAAAGGGGCGAGCGGATTGATTTCCGCGGATTCGGCAGTTTCAGCTTAAAGTTGCGAAAACCCAAGAAAGCCCGCAATCCAGGTACGGGCGAGGAAATCAGTTTACCCGCACGGATTGTGCCAGTCTTTAAACCGTCGAAGCTGCTTAAAAACACTATTGAGTCAGAACACAACCAATAAGTATACAGTCAAAGGAGTATTAGTTTATGCCTTGTGGCAAAAAACGGAAAAAAAGAAAAATTGCGACGCATAAGCGAAAAAAACGGCTCAGGAGAGACCGTCACAAAAAGAAAATCAGATAGTTGATTTTTAAAGCATGGAGAGTGGTGGAGACGAGCCGTCTTCACCACTCTTTTTTATGACAGAGCGTATTTACACAGTATCCGAGGTCGCCCGTGAAGTCAAACGGGTGATTGAGCAGTTCATTGCCCCGGTTTGGATCGAAGGAGAGGTCAGCAATTTCAGTGTCAGCCGCATCGGACACGTCTATTTTGCGCTCAAAGACCAACAGGCGCTGATCAATTGCGTCATCTGGCGCAACGTAGCCGACTCGATAGTCTTCCAGATTACCAATGGCATGCGGCTCGTCGTTTTTGGTAGTATAACGACGTATACCGCCCAGTCACAATACCAAATTAATATTCAGCAAGTTCGACCAGCCGGCATTGGCAATCTGTATCTGGCGTACGAAGCCCTGAAAAGAAAACTCGAGCAGGAAGGACTGTTCGCCGTTGAACGTAAAAGAGCCCTGAACCATTTTCCGCAACGTATCGGTTTAATCACCAGTCCGACGGGTGCCGCGCTCTTTGACTTTCTGCAAATTAGTCGGCGGCGCAATCCGGCGGTTGAAATCCTGATTTACCCGGCTCAGGTACAGGGTGCGGGTGCTGCGGATACAATGATCAAAGGATTGCAGGTTCTTAATCAGTACGATGATATGGATTGTATCGTGCTGGCACGCGGCGGCGGCTCGATCGAGGATTTGTGGGCCTTCAACGAGGAAAAATTGGTGCGTGCGATTGTCGCTTCCCGATTGCCGGTGGTAAGTGCGGTGGGACATGAGGTTGATTTTACTTTAGCGGATTTCGCGGCGGATTTGCGGGCCCCGACCCCTTCCGCTGCGGCCGAGATTATCATTCCTCAGCAAGCAGATATCCGGACTTTTCTTAACGAACAAGTAGGAAAATGTCAAAAACTCATCGAAAACACTTTTGATCAAATATCGGTAAAGCTGACGACAATCGCCAAACGTCTGGAACTCAATCGCCCGCTCGAATTAGTCCGGCAGAAAGTCCAGCGCTTAGACGAGCTAGAGCAGCGTTCGACACTGGCCGTTAAGTCTATTTTTACGCATACGATCCATCGCATAACCGTAATCAATCAAACGTTGAATGCGCTGAACCCGAGACATGTTCTTCGGCGCGGTTATGCCATTGTATTTCGCCATCCCGAGGGAAAATTGGTAAAGTCCATCACTGCTGTGAATCAAGGCGCTCAAGTCAGGGTCGAACTGCACAACGGACAATTTAATGCGGTCGTCGAAGAGGTTACATCTCAACCAAAGAAATAGAAGAGGTCGGTATGCCTAAAAAATCATTTGTGCTGGAAAAAGCCCTGCGCCGATTAGAGGAAATTCTGCAGGTGCTGGAATCAGGTGAAAAAGACCTGGATACTTCCATCGAGTTATTCGAAGAGGCCATGCGTTTGTCCGCAGAATGTCAGACGCACCTACAAACCTTAGAAAAGCGCGTTAAGATCCTCACCGAAAAGGCTGACGGCACTCCGCAGGAATCCGATTTTCAGGAGTAAGCGATGAAGATAGGTATTCTGCTTAGTCCGAAGATGGAGCGGGGAAGTAATCTACTGTCGGACATAATTACTTTCCTTAGGGAGAATAATCAGGAAGTATTCCTGACTGCTCTCCCGGAACAAGTCTTGCCTGATTACGCTTCGGTTGCGACGGTTGCGACGAGTGATTTGGCCATGGTGGTAGATGCGCTATTTAGCATCGGCGGGGATGGTACTTTGCTGAGTGCCGCACGGTTGATGGCACATACCGGCAAACCAGTTTTGGGCATCCACGTCGGAGGATTAGGCTTTTTAGCGGAAATTTCCCCGGCTAATTTTATGGAGCGGTTGCAGGCTTTCCTGACCGGCGATTACACGATAGAAGAAAGGCATATACTGAGCGCCAGAATTCATTGCCCTGACCACGTCGCGGAGCACTTCGCCATCAATGATTTCGTCATTGACAAAGGTCCCGTAGCGACGATGATTAAAATCCGTACCTATGTTGATAACGAATTTTTAAATACCTATCGCGCCGACGGAATTATCATCGCCACGCCTACCGGCTCCACGGCTTATTCGCTTTCAGCCGGCGGACCGATCATGACGCCGGAACTGCAGGTGGTGGTGATCAGTCCGATCTGTCCGCACAGTCTATCCGTGCGTCCGGTGGTGATTTCCTCCGATCGCACCGTGATGATTGACTGCCGGGAATTTTCCGATGCCGTCACGTTGGTGGAGGATGGTCAGGTAAAAGTAGGATTGGGCGCCGCGCAGAAAGTTGAAATCAGTCAGGCCCAGTTCCCTCTGCGGATTGTACGATTCACCGGCACTTCCTTTTTTCATACCCTGCGCACCAAATTGAACTGGGGGCGCGATGTCCGGGAAAGTTAAGTTCATTTGCTTCTTAAGCATAGGTGGGAAATTGGAAAGGAGTTTAGATGCCTAAAGAATCTACTGTCAGTGACGAGAAATCGCGTGTCATAGCGCTGGTAGCCCACGATAACAGGAAATCTGACCTGTTGGAATGGGCGGAATTCAATCGCGAAACTCTCTGTCAATATAATCTTATTGCTACAGGAACGACCGGTAAAATTTTGGAAGATAAAATTGGCTGCAAAATTGAACGCCTGCAAAGCGGGCCGCTCGGCGGCGATCTGCAACTCGGTGCCTATATCGCAGAAGGGAAAATCGATCTCCTGATTTTCTTCTGGGATCCCTTGGAAGCCCAGCCGCACGACCCGGATATTAAAGCATTATTACGCATTGCCGTAGTGTGGAATATTCCGGTCGCGTGCAACCGAGCTACCGCCGACTACATCATTTCATCACCCCTGATGACGACGCCCTATCAACGAATCAAGCCGGATTATCGATCTTATATTGAGCGATTCCGGATTTGAAAAAAGTGATTAAAGTTTAACGAGGGAAAAGAACACTCGATCCTGAACTATTACTTATTGATGATGATGTTCCCGAATTCAATGTCGCGCCGCAAATTCGGCCATTGCCCACTCTGTAAATAAGTCTGAATCCAACCGCCTTCGTCTTCGGTACCTTCTCTGACCAGTATATCGTACCAACCGGTGACAATATCGAACGCATAATAACCATCTTGATCACCAAGTTTATACGTATACGTCGATGTATACAGAGTCTTTTCGGTCATTGCGTCATTCCATTTGTACAGTTTGACTAACTCGTTATTTTTTTTCGGTCCCATTCTGATCGGTTACAATTCCCCATCCGTCCCGGGTGTCTGTATCGGAATGTAAAGGTGCAATCAACACGCTTAAACCAGCGCAAATGATTGTGGCCAGCAACAGAGCCTGCAATCCACTTTGGTTTTTCATTTTCTACCTTCATATTTTTCACTGTTCAATATATTCTTTTTATTTTGAAAAGGTAATCCTATTTTATATAAGCAAATTGAAAAGAGTGAGGAGATCGATTATGAAGATTTTTAAAATCTTGATATTGATATGTTTTTATACGCTGTCAGTCCAGTCAGGTACCAGACCGGTCATCAAGCCCGGATTTCCCGTACTATTGACGCGGGATAATATTTGGTGGGGCCTCTGTTATCCGGTCCGATAATAGTTGACATTGATGGCGATAATAAAAAAGAGATTGTTCAAAGTGCCGGAAATCAGGTATTTATCATCCGTTATGATGGTACATCTCAATCAGGTTGGCCAAAAGGTATAACCTTTAATACCCAGCAGAACGCGTCTATTGGCGATATAAATGGGGACGGAAGTCCGGATATTGTTGCCCGAGATAGGGATTATTTTTACAATAATAGTAAAATTTATGCCTGGAACAACCAGGGACGCTTATATAGTGGATTTCCAAAAAATACGCCCATGGTCAGCAATCAACCCAAAACGCCAATCCTATTTGATTTCAATAATGATCGGAAATTAGATATCGTTTATACCAGCAATTATACTTTGAACATCATTGATTACTCAGGTTTTTCCTTACCTGGTTGGCCAGTCACAATTGCTGGGAAAAATCGATTGGACAATTTAAGGATTGGCAATATATCGTCCGCTGACACGGTGGACATCTTAGTAGCGAATGGAGACAGTCTCTATATTTTCCGTACGGACGGTTCGTTAGGTTGCAGACCTATTTCTACTCCCTTAATTGACCACACTATCAGCTGTTTAACTGTTGCCGATCAGGATGGTGACGGGATCAGTGAAGTTTTTCTTTCGCTTGGTTCACTTGGTTCTCCCTCGTCAGGATATAAGGTTGGACTGTATTCGATCTTTTCCGGTTTCTTAGATGGATGGCCAAAATTTATTGCGGAGGAAGATAATTATTCCATTGAACCCCATTCGCGAGCAGATCTCAATGGTGACGGGCAACCGGAAATTATTTGGGTTGATGTTTTGGGCTTTTTACGTGTGTACAATTCAGCAGGAATAGCGCTTAACGGTTTTCCGGTGCATTCATTTAATAACCAAATGTCAGGTATAGATCCCACAGTTGGAGATATTGACGGTGATGGTGATCTGGAGATCTTTTGTGATAACAATATGAATTTCAATGATTCTTCCCATTACCATGTTTATCATCATGATGGTACCGAGGTGGAGTGGTCACCCCTGACCATTCCTTGGGTAACCTGTTTTAATTCACCGGCGATTAGCGATCTGGAAGGCGACGGGAGTTTAGAAATTGCCTTTGTCAGTACCGATCCCTACCGTTTTGATGTTTATTTATACGTGTACACCATCGCAGGAGTTGCCTATGCTTCCGAACGATTCCCCTGGCCTATGCATGCCCATGATCCCCAGTATACATATTGGTACGACTATAAATATCCCTGGACGAAGCTCGATCTGAAATCACCGCGAGGCAAACATTCGCTCACTACCGCATCGATAAATTATCCCAATCCTTTTAATACCGTAACAAGGATAAGTTTTATTCTTCCGAAGGCGATGGAAGTCAGGATCAGTATCTATGACCTGAATGGACGCGAGGTGGAAGCACTGGGGACTTACCAACCTAGCCGTGGTGAACATACATTTACCTGGGATGGTCAGGAGAATTCGTCCGGGATCTATCTCTGTTGTGTAGAGGGAGACGATTACAAGCTCATCCGGAAAATGATTCTGTTGCGATAAGAGTTTGCCGAACTTTATTCTATCCCAAACAGTTGATTGATAAATAGTATTAAAATCATCGGCCAGTCATCCACGAATCAAGTCTAATTTTTTAGTCCGTCGTCGTTGATGTTGATCCGGTTCATGCACTGTGCGGTTCGGCCAGCCATAACAGTAAAATGCTGGCACTGATAGTCAGACCCAATGACAGGTAAAATGGTGCCACAAATCCGATCCAGTCCCAGAGTAATCCGGCTAAGAGCGATGCGGGAAAAGCGCAGAGACCGATGACCATTTGATAAGCCCCTAAGACACTGGCTCGGAATTGAGGCGGCGCCAGCTCGGCGACCAGGGCGCCCTGCACCGGTTCAATGGCGCCTTTGTGCAATCCGTAAAAGATGAACACCAGAATCGCAAAGATTGTCGTTTGAGTAAAGATGACCGTCAGACAAACTAGGGCCCAGAACAGGAAAGCGATTTGCAGGACGGTTTTGCGCCCGATCCGGTCGGCGAGTTTGCCAAATGGATAGGCGCTGAGCGAAGCGAAGAGAGTGTAGATCAGATAAAGGACCGGTACGAACGCAGCTTTAAATCCGGCCTGTCTGGCGTGAATCAGGAGGAAGGAATAGGTGAAATTGCCCATTGCAAATATCGCACTGAGGATCAGGAATAACCGCAGATTGGCATTCAGGTCGCCGAAGCGTAATCCTCGGTAGATTTTACGGTCTGAAGGACGGGTTTCTTTGATTTTAAGCAGGATCAGGATTGCTCCAAAAAGAGAAGGGAGCGCGGCTATTAGAAAAAGATTGCGGTAGCCAAGCAAATTGAAAAGCAGGATACAGATTAAGATACCGCAGAAGGCACCGAAGTGGTCCGCGGTGCGCAGGAGTCCAAAATTTTTACCACGCGTGTTATCGGTAGAAATATCGGCGATGATAGCATCCCGTGGTGCGCCCCGGATTTTACCCGCCCGGTCGAGAATGCGAAAAGGAATCAGGAGTTGCCAAACCGTCGAAAGCGCATAACCAACGCGGGAAGCGGCGCCCATCAAGTAGCCGGTCCAGATAAAGCCTTTGCGTTTGCGGAGACGGTCTGACCAATAACCAGAAATGGCCTTCGCCAGGGATACCACAGCCTCGCCCAATCCGTCAATAAATCCCAAAACCGTCATGTTGGCTTTCAGGATTTCGGTCACGAAAAGCGGCCAGATAGGATAGATGATATCCGAGCCCATATCGTTCAGGAAAGAGGCGAGGGCAAAGGTTCGCAGGGTGCGTTTGGAATGCGATGGCTGGTCTAATTTCTCAGATTCCATGTTAACCTCGATTGCTCTTGGGAATTTGCTTAAGGGTTGCAGATAAACAAAGAAAAATATTGGCCTGAACCACCAATGAAAAAGCAGATAAAGCACCCTTAGTCAAATTCATCCGGATTGTTTAAAATATGTCGTTTTTAATTAGCAGAAATTACATTATGGCAATCAAACAAAAAATCAATTCTATCGTTTTCGAATATTGTGGACTGGCGATTGGTTCGGTAATTATGGCGCTGGCTCTGGTGTTCTTCCTGATTCCCGCCAAAATCGCTCCCGGCGGCGTGAGTGGTTTGGCCATCGTGCTCTATCACCTTTTCGATTTGCCGGTTGGATTGTTGATGTTGCTTTTCAACATCCCCTTATTTATTGTGGGTTTGCGTTTGCTTGGCAAGCAATTCGGTTCACGGACGCTGTTTTCCTTCATTGTGGTTTCATTGGTCACAGATTTTTGTGATACTGTATTACGGCTCGACGCCGCGACCACCGATCCGCTGTTGGCTTCAATCTTTGGCGGGATCGTTTTGGGTATCGGCCTGGGCGTTGTTTTCCGCTTCAAGGGTACGACCGGAGGTTCCGACATCGTCGGGCAAATAATCAACAAGTATTCCAATGTTTCGGTGGGTGTGGGGATTCTGATTGTGGATTTTTTTGTGATCACCTTTGCTGGTTTGGTATTCCGCAATATCAATTTAGCCCTGTACGGTTTCATCAGCCTGTATTTTTCCAGTAAAGTGCTGGATTTGATTCTGGACGGTTTTGATTATGCGCGGGCTTTTTATATTATCAGTGAAAAGCAAGATGAAATCATCGCCCTGATTACGCAGGACATGGGCCGGGGCGGAACCGAGATCAGCGGGAGCGGTTTCTACACCCGTAAAGAGCGCAATGTACTCTACACCGTCGTAACCCGCAGGGAAGTTGCAACCCTGCGTCAGGAGATTCAGAAAATTGATCCCCGGGCTTTTATCATCATTACCAATGTTCATGAGGTGATCGGCGAGGGATTTCGCCAACGAATATGAGGATAACCATAAGCGGGTAATATGGCAGAGGAAATACGGGTCAAGGTCGAGGAACTCCAAAATTTTATCGCCGATATATTTCAACGTTGTGGACTGACCGAACACGACGCTCGGATCACCGCTGAAGTACTCGTGTTAGCCGATCGACGCGGTATCGAATCACACGGAGTGGCACGTCTGCAAAGATATGTTGATGATTTGAAAAGAGGAGTAATCAGAGCAGAAACGAGAGTTACAATCGTTCGGGAAACAGCCGTTTCACTGGTCGTTGACGGTAATGGCGGTATGGGGCAATCTCTGACTCATGCAGTTATGAGGCATTGTATTGCCAAAGCTCGTCAGAATTATATGTGTTTTGCCACTATCCGCAACTCCAATCACTACGGGATTGCGGGCTATTATGTCTTAATGGCTTTGAAAGAGAATATGATCGGCATTGCTATGACCAATACAGCACCGTTGGTAGTCCCGACGTTCGGCAGGGATGTTGTAATCGGTACCAATCCAATTGCGATTGGATTCCCCGGCAAAAAGGAACGTCCTTTTCTGCTGGACATGGCGACTTCAACCGTTCCGCGCGGCAAATTAGAAGTCTATGCCCGTAAGGAAGAACCGATTCCCGACAGCTGGGCTTGCGGAGCCGATGGCTTGCCCTCCACTGATCCGGTAAGAATGTTGGATCTGATGATCAATCGCGGAGGTGGAGGGCTCCTGCCGCTGGGCGGTGCGACGGAACTCACCAGCGGGCATAAGGGTTACGGACTGAGTGCCATGGTAGATATTCTGTGCGGCGGGCTGTCTTCAGGAGCGCTCGGGACCGATGTATATGGCAAAAAAAATGCCCCCGCAGAGGTTGCGCATTTCGTGGGCGCGATCAATCCCGCAGCTTTTCTCGGACTGGATGAATTGCAGTGCAATATTGATTATTACATGCAAATGCTGAAAAACGCCGCCAAAGCCACCGGGCAATCGCGGATTTTCGTCGCCGGTGAAAAGGAATATGAAGCCGAAGAACGGAATCGCATTACCGTACCGCTCGAGCCGAAAGTTTTCACAAACCTCAATAGGATTGGTCAGGAATACAATTTGACCCTCGCGGCGGCTTAACCAAACAGAAAAACGGAAAGGAACGACGTGAAAGACCATCATCTTAACTCTGAATTAGCCAGGCAGGTTGCTGACACCTTACGCTTTTTAGCGGTTGATGGAGTGCAAAAAGCCAACTCCGGGCATCCGGGTATGCCAATGGGCATGGCGGATGTTGCTTCGATTCTGTGGAGTCGGTTTCTCATACATAATCCGCAGGATCCAGCGTGGATAAACCGCGATCGTTTTATCCTGTCTGCCGGACACGGTTCCATGTTGCTGTATAGTCTATTACACCTGACCGGCTACGCAGTCACGATCGAGGATTTACAGAATTTCCGGCAATTGGATTCCCGAACACCGGGTCACCCAGAACGAGGTTGCTTGCCGGGAGTGGAGATGACGACGGGTCCGCTTGGGCAGGGATTTGCGACGGGAGTCGGCATGGCCATCGCCGCCAAGATGACCGCCGCTCGCTTCAATACACCTGAGTTCCGGCTTTTCGGAACACATAAAATATATGCCATTATCAGCGATGGCGACCTGATGGAGGGTATTTCGCATGAAGCCGCCTCGTTAGCCGGACACCTCCAGCTCGATAATCTGGTTTATTTTTACGACGATAATCAGATTACGATCGAAGGCTCCACACGACTCAGCTTTTCTGAATCGGTTGCGGAACGTTTTTCCGCTTATGGCTGGGACGTGCTGAATACCGATGGGCATAATCATGCGGAGATTGCCGAGGTTTTGGAGAAAGCTCAGTCAGTAAGACACCGGCCGTTGCTGATCATCGCCCGCACGCATATTGGTTTTGGCAGTCCGCACAAGCAGGATAACGCCGAATGCCACGGCGCGCCGCTCGGTGAAGACGAGGTCAAAGCTACCAAGCGCAATCGCGGCTGGGATGAAAATCAGAAATTTTATGTGCCTGATGAAGTCCGCGCCTTTTTTGCTGAACGCCGGGTAGAATTGCAGGGAATTTACTCTGAATGGAACCGACGTTTCCAACAATGGCGAGTCGTCAATCCTGAACTTGCCAACCAGTTTGATGTCTGGCAGAAAGCCGAAATCTCGGAAGAAGTGGTAAGGACTCTGATCGTTAATGCACCCGCTGATGCTGCTGCCACGCGGGCATTGTCTGGGAAAATCATGCAAAAAATCGCTGACTTGGTTCCGGGGTTTTGCGGAGGAGCGGCAGATCTGGCGCCTTCCACCAACACGTTTCTTAAAAATTACCCTGCTTTTTCTTCGGAAAATCGTCAGGGACGCAATTTCCACTTCGGTATCCGCGAACACGCCATGGGCTGTGTGCTGAACGGTCTGGCGCTATATGGGGGATTTATTCCTTTTGGTGCGACCTTTTTAGTATTTGCGGATTACATGCGGCCGGCGATACGCTTGGCGGCCTTGATGGAGTTGCGGGTCATCTACGTTTTCACGCACGACAGCATTTTTGTGGGTGAGGACGGACCAACCCACCAGCCCATCGAACAGGTGTCGGCTTTACGGGCAATTCCCAATTTGACAGTCATTCGTCCTGCCGATGGTCTGGAAGTGACTGCCGCTTGGCTCGCGGCTCTGCGCAATCACCATGGCCCGACGGCCTTGATCCTGACTCGTCAGAAAATCGAACCTGCCAAGCGTAGGGTTGATTTCGATTACCGTGATATTCTGCGCGGCGGCTACGTCATTGACGATGCTCCGACGCCAATCAAACTGATCATCGTTGCCAGTGGTTCGGAATTGAGTCTGGCTCAACGAGTAAAGATGCAGTTGGCACCGCAGCTTGATGGAATTCGGGTAGTTTCAATGCCGTCATTGGAACTGTTTGCCAGACAAGAGTCCGAATATCAGCAATCAGTTATTTCCAATGGAACGCCAACCGTTGTCATCGAAGCCGGCAGAGGCTTGGGATGGGGTGATCTGGTTCGCGCGCCATTATTGAAAATAACCATCGAGCGCTTTGGGGCTTCTGCGCCCAATGAGAAATTAGCAGAAAAGTTCGGTTTTACCACCAACCAAGTCGTCAGCCGTATCGAAGAATGGCTGAAGATAATTATTTAAAACGGGAGTCGCAAAATGCTCGCTTTCATGAAATGTAAAGTCGCGTTAATAGCCGTCGGGATTTTTGGCAGTTCCATAATCATAAGTGCCGAATCCTTAAAAGAAGCCGCTACGGATCCAACTCCGCGTCCCATTCCCGATCATATTGTCGTCACCTGGAATTTCGATCCCGCGACCAGTTTTTCTGTCACCTGGCGCACCGATACAACGGCCAAGGTTGCTTCGGGACAGATCGCATTGGCGGATGCGTCGCCCAATTTTGTCTATACAATGCAGGAAGTCCAGGCACGCACCGAGAATCTTGTTATGAGAGACTATGCGGCAAATTACCATTCGGTGACTTTTACGGGTTTAAAACCGGCCAGCCGATATTGCTACCGGGTCGGAAGTAAAGACCGGCGTAGTGAATGGTTCCAGATCACTACAGCCGCGGCGCAACCGAAGAAGTTTGCATTTATCTTCATGGGCGATGGTCAATCGAATTTGCTCTCGCTCTGGTCGCGGTCAATTCGCGAGGCCTATCGAACTGCACCCGATGCCCGTTTTATCATCCACGGCGGCGATATTGTGACAGAATCTGATTCTTTTAAATTATGGCATGAATGGTTCACTGCCGCGGGCTGGATCAATGCCGTTTTACCCGTACTGCTGACTCCCGGCAATCACGATTATTTTCACCGCTTGACTGAGAAGCGATATCTCACCAATTACTGGCGCCCACAGTTTACCCTGCCGGAAAACGGATTGCCGGAATTGCCCGAAAGCAATTACTACGTTGACTATCAGGGAGTACGGATTCTGATTCTGAATTCCAATGAACGCATTACCGAACAAGCCCGATGGTTGGAAACCGTCCTGAGTAATAATCCCAATCGCTGGACGGTGGCCGCCTTTCACCATCCGATTTATTCGGCTGCCAGAATGCGCGACCAGAAGGAAATCCGCCAGGCCTGGAACCCGCTTTTCGAGAAATTCCACGTCGATCTGGTGCTTAACGGACATGATCACACATACGCCCGTGGGCATAATATCGGTAAGCTCAGGGAAGTAGTAGATACTTCAACTGGTCCGGTTTACGTTGTATCGGTGAGTGGACCAAAACAATATGAATTGACTGGTGAGCGCTGGATGGAGCGGGCGGCGGAGAATACACAGTTGTTTCAGGTTGTCACAGTGGCGACGGATACACTCGAATTGCGTACCTTTACTACTGATGGGCAACTATACGACGAATTTCAATTGGTGAAAACCGCGAACGGGCTCAATAAATTCATCGAGAAAAAACCGGCCACCCCTGAGCGGCGTTTTGAAAATACCCTGCGTTCCGAGAAAAAATAACGCGGCAGAAACGTCTTACTCGCTTCCTAATTGAAAAAAGCATGAAGATGGGTGGGTAACTACGTTCAGCGTAACGCTTCCAGACCGGTGCGAAAACGCTGGAGCCCTTTAGTAATATTTGCCAAGCTGGTGGCGAAGGAAAAACGAACGTAATTATCGGCACCGAATGCCTGTCCCGGCACAAGAGCGACGTGCTGTTGCTTAGCCAGCCAGGCACATAGTTCTATCGAATCGCGCAGCCCGGCAGTGTTGTATTTCAAATAGTATTCGACATCCGGAAAGGCGTAAAAAGCGCCCTGGGGGTTGATGCATTTGACATATGGGATTTCGTTGAGAGCCCTGACAAGATAATCGCGCCGTTTTTGGAAAGCCTCGCGCATCTGTTCGATACTGCCGTCGTCCAGATTGAGAGCCACGATCGCGGCTTGCTGAGTGATGGAATTGACACAGGAAGTGGTATGTTCCTGAATCAAAGCGGCCCGTTGAATGATTTCCGTTGGCCCCACGGCCCAACCTAAGCGCCACCCGGTCATGGCATAGGCTTTTGAGACGCCGTTAATGATGACAGTCAGTGCGCGGACTTCCGGCGCAACCTGTGCAATTGAATAATGCTTACCACCGTCGTAGATCAATTTTTCGTAGATTTCGTCGGAAATGATCAAAATTTGATATTCGAGGCAGACGTCGGCGATCGCCGCCAGTTCTGCGGGTGAGTAAACCGCACCCGTCGGATTATTGGGCGAATTCAGGATCAAAGCTTTGGGATTTTTCAAGTTGCGTAGCGTGTCTTTTAATTGAGAGGCTGTGATTTTAAAGTTCATAGATGCATCAGTGTCCATTAATATCGGAATCGCATCTAACATTTCAACCTGCGAAGTATAACTGACCCAGAACGGTGAAGGTATCAGTACCTCGTCATAGGGATCACAGATTGCCATCAGGACATTGATGATGGAAGCCTTGGCGCCCGGTGATACCAAAATGTCTTCTATACGGTACTCGAGACCATTTTCGGTCAGCAGTTTAGCGGCTATGGCGCGACGTAGTTCCGGTAATCCCGCTGAAATCGTGTAGTGTGTGAAATTATCATCAATGGCCTTTTTGGCGGCATTTTTAATATATTCAGGTGTATCAAAGTCCGGTTCACCGACCCCGAAATTAATGACCTCGATTCCGGCCGCTTCCATTTGTTTGGTCAGGGCGCTGACCGCTAATGTTGGTGATGGCTTGATCGAAAGTGCGCGTTTGGAAATATTAATTGGCATGCCGTCTCCGCTTATTATAAAAAACTAAATCTTCCGAATGAATATAAACTTTCACGGGGTAAAATGTAATCTATTCATCAGTTATAGCAAACCGATAAAATCACCGGCTTATTTGAGCAGTTCCTGACCGCTAAAGTTGCGATAGAGGGTCAACTGCCGGAGAATATCGTCGTAGATTGTCGTTTTGTCGAAGATAATTTCCGGAATGATATTACCTAACCCCGGTCCGATCATGAAGCCCTGCCCGCACATGCCGATTACCAAAAACAGGTTTTCGATTTCTTGGGTGAATCCGATGATTGGAAAGCCATCCGGAGTCATGGGGTAGAGTCCCCGCCAGGTACGACGCACTCGTAGGTGTCGCAAACGAGGATACAGTTTCACCATTCGTCTGACCACCAGCGGCAGGAACTCTGAAGTATTGTCGCAATCCAATCCCGGTATTTTTGGATGGGGTGTAATGCAGAAAACAACCTGCCCTTCCTTGTTTTGGTAGAAATAATAATTGCTCGACTGCGAATCAGGGCGTACATCCACAACCATCGGTTCGAAGAAACGCTCCACCGGTTCGGTGATACCGGCTTCGTGACTGTCAGGGAAGACCGGAAAGTCGAGTTGCATTAGTGTGCCGACCTGCCGGGCTTCTGCTCCCGCGGCATTGATCACCCAGTCTGCCGCATAGCGATTTTTAGGTGTTTGAACGCTGGTAATCCGGGCGTTTTTTATTTCGACGTTGCTCACCCCTTCAGCGAAATGAAAATCCGCACCGGCTCTGCGGGCGAGCTGATAGTAAGCATCCACGACCTTTAACGGGGATGCAGATCCATCTTCGGGGGAAAACGAGCCACCGCGCAGATTATCACGGTTTAATCCCGGAGCAAGTTTTTCAATCTCATCCGGTGTAATCCAATCAACATTAAGGTGGTAAGTTTTTTGAAGAGCGATGAGTTTTTTAAAAGCTGCTTCGTTTTTCGCATCGTAAACCGGAAAAAGATATCCTCCGGCGATCCAATCAACATCGAACCCATGTTCGGAATACATGCGATTCATCAGATCGATCGTACGCTGGCAAATCCGGATTTTCGCCGGATCGGAATGCGTCGCGCGGATCCCGCCAATTGCGGCGCGATTCTGACCTCTTCCCACGGAAGGTAATTTTTCAAGAACGAGGGTTTTCAATCCTCGCCGGGCTAAGAAAAAACTTAACGGCGTACCAATACTTCCGGCTCCGATCACGATGACATCGTAGAGTTTCATCTAAACCTCGTCGGCTTCGTTGATAATAGCGGACATGGGAATCTCTACACTGAGCGGACGCTTACTACCGAGCGTGACCTCTTCCCAGGGGACTCCGGCTTTTCTGAAGAGCTGGGGCAAGAGTACGGAACAATTTTTACCTCCGCAAGCGCCCATTCCTACCCGGATTAATTTCAGTTGGTTAACGTCGCGGATGGCGTGTTTCCGGATAAAATCGACGACTTCACGGACTGTCACCAGTTCACAATGACATACCACACCTTCGTCAGGTAGGAAGTCGAACTTAGCCGCGGAGAGAGGTTCGCTGATTGCCGGTGACTGCACTCTGATCCCGGCCGCCTGCATACCGATTTCCAGTGTTGTTTTGGCTGTCACGAGATAGGTGCGGAACTTTTTATGATAGCGGATTTTCTGTACCTCGCCGTATCCCAGAAAAGCTCCCGCGGTTGCGGTTAGTTCGATTTTATCGCCGACCTGGAAATCGGGGATAAATTCATACGGAAGAACCACCTCGGCCGTATTAGCATCTACTCTACGGGCTAAGGTGATCGCCAGACCAGGGCAGATCAGCACACACAGTCCGCAACCCGTACATCCGGACGTATAACGGGGAATATCCATAATCGTCCCGAGACGATTTTCCAGCTGGATCGCATTGACCGGGCAAACCGAGGTGCATGGATTACAGGGTATTTCTTCGTCGCACCTGATTACCGGTCGAAATTTATCGGTCAGTGAAAATGCAGTAGGGGGAAAGATTTGTCCTGGTTTACTTTTCAGGATTTCGGCTTTACGATAGTAGGTTGCATCGATATGGAGCTGATTACCGAGCTTTTGCGCCATCTGCAGACCGGCAATTCGACCACCGAACATAGCGGACGAGGCTTCGGCGATTTCGTCGGCATCACCGGCTTTGATGACATTGAAACCGAATTGATTCGCCATCGCGAAAAATTCATCCACCGGCGTCAATCCCACCGCAATCAACAGGGTGTCAACGGCGAATGTTTTTGCGGTTTTTAGAACAGGACGAAAAGCATCATCCACAGAGGCAACGGTGATGCGCTCGATTTCCGAATCGCCTTCGGCGGCGATGACTGTATGCCTTAAGAAAAGCGGGACACCCATACGCTGGATTTTGTCAGCATGTACCTTGTAACCACTGACCCGGTCTAAAATATCGCAAATTCCAGCTACGGCAATTCCCGCCTGCAAAGCATGGTAAGCCGCAATCAAACCGACGTTCCCGCTCCCGACAATAAAAATCCTGGCACCGGCTTTAACTAAATCGCGGTTGACCAAAGTCTGAAAGGCACCTGCGCCATAGACGCCGGGCAAATGGTTGCCGGGGAAAATCAAACTTTTTTCCCGCGCACCCGGCGCGACGATCAGACCCTTGAAAGCAACGACGACATAATTGGTGTTATTAACAAACAGCCCGGCTTTCTGATCCTTGTAAATCGCGGCAACCGTGGTATTGGTCATCACGGTCACGTTTGGCACTGTCCGGATTTCCTGCTCGAGCTTTTTGGCGATCTCGATGCCCCGTGATCCGGCATAACAATCCTCAATCGAACCGAAAAATTTGTGCGTTTGCAGTAGTAATTTGCCCCCTAATTTTGCCTTGTCATCAGCTAATATTACTGAGTGACCTAATCGGGCCAGCTCAAGAGTCGCAGTCAGTCCCGCCGGTCCTCCACCAACGACCAGGACATCGCAAGCTAATTCGCGGGGAATGAATTTTTTCAGAGGGCGATGATCAATAGGAATACGGGGTAAATGTCTTAGTGTTTTTATGTCCATCCCGGTATGCAGGGCAGTGACACAGGATTTTTGAGGCAAGCCGTCAATGATAAGCGTGCAATGTGAACATTGCCCGTTAGCGCAGAATAATCCCTGCGGCGTATCCCCACGTTGGTGAATTGCCAATTGCCGGTAGCCATGCGCCATGAGAGCCGAGGATACTGCCTCGCCTTCCAATCCCTCCAATTCGATATCGTTAAAACGGAATTTCACCGCTTTTCTATTTTCGGGAATCGGCAGAATCGGGTGACGGGCGATATGTGGCATCTTATCCTCTAATTAAGCTCCGAAATTCTGAATATGCATAAATCCGGTAAGAATGAGTCAAAATTTATGCCAGAGAAAGTTTAGGAAAAACAGATAAACTTCGGTCGAAGCACGGAAATTATATTGATTAAGTCATCCGCTTTGGCCTAATTTTGTACGCATGTTAAAATCATAATCAGAGGGAACAATCTATGCACCTTAAGAGAAATTTATCAGGGCTAATCTTGACGACGATGGCGGCACTTACGCTGGGCGCATGTAACGTACAAAGGGATTATTCGACAATGATCCGACAGGGACAGTTCAAGCGCGCAACCCGCGCCATCAGATTTGAATTATTTTGCAATCCCACACTCGATGTCGCTCGGCGTGAGAAATTGAATTTCGAGCTCCTGCGTCTCAGCCGAATTAGGAAAGATTTTACTAAAACTGAAAAAGATGTCCTGGAATACATTCGCAAATATATTCCTACCGCCTCCTATAGCGACTTGAGTCGCTGGGAAAGAACCAAAGCGCTGGAATTTATGAGAATCGATGGCAAAAAATGGTACTTCAATAATGCCGCGCAGAATTTGTTTCGTCTCGATCCTGAGGCAAAGAAGATCAAACAGACCGCGGATTCGTTGAGGCTCGCTCAACATCCCGAAAATAAAGTTGAGGAATTTCCATTAGCCGAACACGCCGCCCGAATCATCAGGACGACGCTTTCTTCCGCAGCGCCTGCTGTGCATCCCGTGACGTTAAAAATCAAGCAAAGCATCGCGGTCCAGCCGCATGTTGTGCCGGCCGGGGCGATGCTTCGGGCCTGGATTCCTTTCCCGCGTGTCATTCCCCAGCGCCAAGGCGACATTAAAATACTGGGCAGTCAGCCTGAACGCTACATCCTGGCAGACAACGATTATTCCACTCAACGGACGATTTACTTCGAGCAACCGGCTCTCGCGGATTCGGTGACCCGATTTTCCGTGGAATACGTTTACACGGTGCGTGGCAGGTATGTGCCAATTGATCCTGAAAAGGTACAGATTACCGCAGATAGAATTGATTTACAACCGTATCTCCGAGAAGAAGCGCCGCATATTCTATTTACCGATGAAATCCGGCGCATTTCGGCCGCTATCGTCGGACAGGAAAAAAATCCTTACCGCATCGCCCAGAAACTATTCGAATGGGTTGATGTGAATATTCCCTGGGCTTCAGCACGGGAATACTCGACCTTTTACAATATTCCCGGTTATGTGCTGGCGAATCGCCACGGCGATTGCGGAATGCAGACGCTGACCTTCATCACGCTTTGCCGCTTAAACGGTATTCCAGCGCGTTGGCAATCGGGCTGGGAATTTCAGCCTCCCGATGACAGCATGCATGACTGGGGTGAAATATATTTTGAACCCTACGGTTGGGTGCCAATGGATGTCACCTATGGTTTGTTTGATTCAGCAGATGAGCGACTGAAATGGTTTTACCTAAGCGGGATGGACAGTTATCGTCTGATTTTCAACGATGGAATTTCGGATCGGTTTTATCCAGCCAAGGTTTACCCGCGCTCCGAGACCGTGGATTCCCAGCGTGGAGAAGTTGAATGGTCTGGTGGTAACCTGTACTATGATCAGTGGGACTGGGATTTTGAATGGCAAGTGATCGCCGCCCAGTAGTTCGTCGTCTGGGGTGATAAGAAGAAAAATTATATGAGCTCTCGACGCAAAAAGATATTCACTGCCCTGTCAGTCACCGGCGGATGCGTGCTGATCGCCGGTCTGTTCAGTTTCTTTAATCTGAGCCAGCAGTGGGAACATCAGGTTCAGGATATACTCTATCGCGATTTTCAGACGGAACAGCATCCTGATGAAACGGTCATCATCGCTATTGACCAGAATAGCCTGAATCATTTTGAGAAAAATTATCAGACGCTCTGGCCTTTTCCACGTGATATTTATGCCGCGGTGACGGAATACCTGCGCCTGTGCGGAGCGCGGGCTATCCTTTTTGATGTGATATTCTCCTCGCCTGACATTGACCGCGTCAATATTGCGGCGGAGGCCGCCGACTCAGCTTTCGCTTTGCAGATGCAAATTGCAGGTAATGTCATTTTGGCCACTCAAATGGAGGACTCGACGCGCACCGCCCTTGAGGCGCAACCTGAAAGATATACGCGGCGCTTCGAATATTCTGTTCCGGAGCATCTGATCCGTTCTTATCCGAGTATCACCCTGCCGATCGCCCGCTTCCAAAATGTCGCTGCTCATCCCGGGGCAGTCAATTTCTTCACCGACGATGATGGAATTTGCCGGCAAATCCCCTTGCTATTTCGCCACAAAGACCGGATTTATCCCTATATGGCGCTGGCGGCGGTCATGATCTGCGAAAATCAGGATTCAGTTGGGTTTGATCAGGAAAAGGGGACATTAACTGTTGGCAGAAGGCGAATACCACTGGATCGGAAGGGTTTTTTCAATATTTATTGGTACGGAGCCGGCGGACCCGGTAATACTTTTCATTATGTCTCCATCGCGCAGGTTATCCAATCGTATATCCAAATGAAAAGTGGACAAACTCCGCTCATCCAGCCGGAAGTATTCAAGAATCGGGCGGTTTTTATCGGGGCGACCGCGGCGGGATTGCTCGACCTTAAACCGACTCCTTTCAGTTCGCTCGAACCTTATCCCGGTGTCGAGGTCTATGCAACGATTTATTCCAATATCATGCGCGGGGAATATATCCGCTTTTTCCCAAACCTGATCTGGATGGTGATCTTAGCGGGAATGATTTTCCTGCTGACCTTTGCCTGGCAAAGAGTAAAAATCTGGCAATCTGCTCTGATCTCGGTAATTATTCTGATCGTTCCATTGATAATAGCGGTTTGGGCTTTCCGTGCGCATTGCACTTTCTTTCCGGTAGTCAGCACTGAATTCGGCCTGGTGCTGTCGGTGATTACCATCCTGCTGATCAACTACTTTACCGAAGGGCGGGAGAAAAAGCTGATCAAGAAGGTATTCAACCGCTATTTGCATCCGGCGGTGGTAGACAATTTGACGAAGAATCCGGAAAAATTAGAGATGGGCGGCAAGGAAATCGTCGCTACGGTCATGTTCTCCGACCTGCAGGGGTTTACGGGCATATCGGAACTCTTTACGCCACCGGAGATTGTACAGTTTCTCAACCAGTATTTCACGAGAGTGGAACAAATTATTTTCGAAAGTAATGGTATGCTCGATAAATATACCGGCGACGGCATTATGGCAATTTTCGGCGCACCGCTCGAAACGCAGCAACACGCAGAAATGGCTTGCCGGGCGGCGCTGGGATTTAAAAAACTGTCCCAATTTGCGATCGAAACCAAAGGCCAGAAAATCCCCCTGATTACGCGCCTGGGCATCAACAGCGGCAATTTCGTTGTCGGCAATATCGGTTCAGCCAACCGGATGGATTATACCGCCATTGGTGATACGGTGAATCTTTCTGCGCGGCTCGAAGGTGTCAATAAACTCTATGGTACGCAGAATATCATTTCGGAATCAACCTACGCTTTTGTCAAAGACCAATTTATCTGTCGCGAGCTGGATTATATCCGGGTCAAAGGGCGGGATAAACCGTTGACGATTTATAATGTCGTTTGTCTGCCGGAAGAAATCACGCCGGCAATCGAGGATTTTTTAAAGCGGCACGCCGCCGCCCTGGGACAATACCGGGAACGAGCTTTTACCAAAGCGAGTGAGGCTTTTCAGCAGATCTCGGAACACTTTCCGGATGACCCGGTCGCGCGGGTCTTCGTTCGGCGCTGTCAACAGCTGTTAACCAACCCCGAACTTATCGACGAAGAGGGGGTGTTTAATATCACAGTCAAATAACCAATTTCGTACGTATCATTAACGTGGATATTTTCAAACTGAGGTGCAAAGATGAAAAAATTGATGCTGTTTAGCGTTGTATTTTTCGGATTAACCGGCTTTTCGATATCAGGTGAACAGAAAGTGGTCAGTCGGGATAATACCCATTTCCGGGAGGGCCCCGGCTCGTATTATCCGTTGATTGGAATGCTGAAAAAAGGCGCCGGTGTGGAAACCGTCGAAACTCAGGCCGGCTGGTTGAAAGTCAAATATGCCGACAAATTCGGCTGGGTTTCGGAAAACGCGCTGGCCACCGGCGCGACTGGCGGTTCGCTGAGCAGTATGACGACTGGCGGTGCTCCGTTACTGATTTCCAAGGCTTCGGCCAGCGGAGCAGTCAAGGGCTTTGCCCAAAAATTTATTGATTTTCATAAAGGTGATCCCACTTTTCTCGATCAATACGAAGTTCCTTTTTTTTCGCCGTACGAATATCTGCGCTTCCGGCAGGAGACCTACACCGGGCGCGACTCGGAAAAAATTCGCAAACGTTACAAACGGATTAAAACCGAAAATATTGACCACTCGATCCCGTTCGGGCAGGAAAAGGTCGGTCTCGCCGCCGCCAGTAAAATTGCCGCACTCGGCCTGGTCAAGGATCAGGCTAAGGTCAAATACCTCAATCTGGTCGGCAATATTATTGTTGACAACACCGATATGTTTGATTACCCATTCAAATTTTTCATTCTCGATGATAAGCGCATTTCCGCCTACGCTGTGCCTAACGGGATGATTTTCCTGACCAGTGGCTTGCTCGATATAATTCAGGATGAGGCCGAGCTTGCCTGCGTGCTCGGACATGAAATCACGCATGTCGTCCAAAAACATGGCTTCCAGGAACTCGCAAAACGTTCGACAATGATCGAAGCGGAGGATGCCTTTGCCGAATTCGACGCCGAAATGCAGACCGAAGACGACACAATCGAAGCCGAACTGGACCAAATCGCTCTGAACAGCTATGAGGCCGCGACGAAAAAACGCCAGATGAAGTACGAGTACGAAGCCGATGAGCTGGGGATTATTTATGCGTACCGTTCCGGCTATGATCCATCCGCCCTGAATCGTGTTTTGGCGCGTCTGAAAGCCAATACTTCCCGCGATTTCTGGCATCCGGAATCCAACTGGGCTTATGATTCGATTCTCGACCGCGTCGAAAAAATTGACGCCTTTATTGCGAAAAACCTGACCAAGAATCCGGACTGGAACGTGACCAATCAGATGCGGTACCGGGGATATTTCAAGAAGTAAAAATTGAAGGAATGTAAATAACAGGGAGCGGGCTGACGTCGAGACCAAGGTTAATAACGAGAGTCCAAGTAAGGCAGATATGAGATCGGATGAATCAAGCAGACCGACTGATTTGTCGGGGGCAAATTAGACCTCGAAAAAATTTCCAATCACTATTTCGTGAAGTTTGAGGCTGAAGAAATCAGCAATCTAGTAAAAATTCACAGTGCCGTGCTACTTTTTGGTGTGGCCGGATTATTTGGGAAGTTACTTGATATTTCCTCCATTAATATCGTTGCGGGTCGGACGTTTTTTGCATCGCTAGCACTCCTACCGATTTTATACACGAGTCAGACGAACCTTGCTTTACTTCGGAAGTCTGATTATGCAGTTTTGCCGTCGCTGGGAATTCTGTTAGCGTTGCATTGGATCACTTTCTTCAAGTCCATTCAGGTCTCCAGCGTGGCGATTGGCTTATTGACTTACGCCACGTTTCCGGTGTTTGTCGCTTTTCTTGAACCGTTTCTGATAAAGACGCGCTGGCAGTTAACCGACTTGCTGTTGGCCGTAGTGGTGTTCGGTGGACTTGTGCTGATTATTCCGGATTACGATCCGGGAAAACGTGTCGAGCTCGGAGTCATTTACGGTACTCTTTCAGGATTACTTTTTGCCTTATTAACAATTTTCAACCGCAAATACGTTCAGCGCTATTCTGCTTTAAAGGTTGCAACCTGGCAAAACATCGGTGCGTTTCTGGTACTGGCGCCGTTAACCTGTCAAGCGTTACCGCGAATTACTCCGGTACAGGTCGGCTATTTGTTACTGCTGGGTACAGTTTGTACTGCGTTGGCGCATACTTTATTCATTGGTGGCATGCGCACGATCAAGGCACGCACTGCCAGTATAGTAGCCGCCCTGGAACCAGTGTACGGGATCGTTGCCGCGTATTTTCTGCTGGGGGAGGTTCCTGTAACCCGCACTCTGATTGGTGGGGGGATTATTGTAGGCTGTGCCGTTTTTATTACGTTCCGAACCTATCGTGGTTCTCGGCAGGTGGCAATTGGTGACCATTCTGCAGGTATTTAAAATATGACAGGGGAGAAGGTTTGATGAAGATTTTGCAACGTTGGTCATCTAAAAAATCGTACCTGACACTTGGCGCGCTATGTCTGTTGATTTCCTGTGCGTCGGTTAAACCATTCACAGATATAACCCCGCACGAAGCTCAAAATCTCATCGAAAAACAGGCGAGGAATAATATACTGGTACTACTCGATGTCCGTACGCCGGAAGAATTTGCCGCCGGACATTTGAACGGTGCGCTGAATTTGAATCTGAATGCCCCGGACTTTGCGGATAGGTTGAATGAACTGGATAAGATGAAGGTATATCTCGTGTATTGTAAAGGAGGCGTGCGAAGTGCCCGGGCTATGCAGATAATGCAAAAGCAAGGTTTCCGCCAGGTCTATAATTTGAGCGGTGGTTTAACTAAATGGCAGGCTGAAAACCGGGCGCTGTGAATCTTTCTCGCCTATAAAAATATCAGTTACTACTTTTCATACAACCTGCCAACATAAGTACAACGACCGCTGTAACGGCCATGGCCGGTTGCATCCAGGAAACGTAACCGATAATGGCAACCTGGATCACAATCCAACCTAATAGAATAACGCCGGCACCGACCGCAAACCAGCGCGACCGGCGGAACCCTGCAAATACAGCTATCGCCGCGGTCATGAACGCCCCACCCACTATGATAAAGAGAATCAGGCTCGGTATAAAGTAATCATGAAAAGGGCTGCCTTCCAGCCATTCGCTGGGAACATTCGGTGCACCAGTCAAACCGTAATACCCGCCGCCAAATGCATTCAAGGCGATAAAAGCCAGGATGCAACCAAGCCCGTAACGCAGAGAAGCCTGATACCTTGGTTTTTTCGGCTTGGGAATTTCATTTTGGGTGGGGTAGGTAATTATCGTCAGCATCCGATTATTCTCCTGAATAAAAGTTAAAACCGCACGCGGTTCCGACCCGCACTTTTGGCTTCATAGAGTTTGGTATCGGCGGTTTTAATCAGGTCTTCCGGGGAATGTGATTGCGAGCTGTCGGTAGCCGCGATACCTATACTGATAGTGACCTTCAGTTCCTGTCCTTCGTGCAGTAGTGAAAAAGCCTCGCACCGACGTCGTAAGCGTTCCGCGAAAACCACCGCGCCTTCCAGGTTGGTGCCGGGCAGGATCAGGGCGAATTCCTCACCCCCGAAACGGCAGGGCAGATCGAGATCCTTACGGGCGGTATTGCGGCAAATCATGGCAATCTCCTTCAGCACGCGATCTCCGGTCTGATGCCCGTAGACGTCATTGAATATTTTAAAGTGGTCAATATCGGTCATGACCAGTGACAAGCTGGCTTCAATGCGGCTCAGACGAACAATTTCTTCCTGCAGACGGATATCAAATTAACGCCGCACGTACAATCCCGTCAATCCGTCAACCGTCGCTAAATTAAACAGACGCACATTCTCGATTTTAGTGGCTATCATCGTGGCCAAGACAGCCAGACTTTCCTCCTGCACGCGATTGAGTTGCTTTTCATTGTGGATCAGGAAAGTCACGAAACCAATGACATTGTTCTGCGTGCCCACCAGTGGCAGACAACACAGGCGCGTAAAATTAGGGGGAATCGGAATATCGAGAAACAGACAATATTCGTTAGGGGTAATCGTCTTGAATTGAACGCGCTTGGTTTCGATGACATTTTTCAAAATTTCAGTCAGGGGAACTTTTCTTTGTGGGGCGCTGAAGGTTCCACCGACCAGACTACCGGTAATCAAGGCCGAGTCTGGCGGATCATTCAGGATTAACATCGCTAAGTAATTGCTCTGACTGAAATCCGCTAACATGTCTAGGGCATGATTGTTTAGCAGGTCAAAATCTAGCTCCGCTACAATTTGCCGCGCCGCAAACCGCAGGGTCTGAAATAGTATTTCGATATCCGGTTGCTGGTTCAGTTCGTTCATCCTTGGCTGTTCTTCCACGTAAGATTTCCGTTATGCATTGTCGGAGGATAATATAGCAAAACCATCTGCATAAAACCTATGGCGGAAACTGACTCTTTGCGGCTGGTTCCGGTTCTTATTTCGTCGAAATTTTGGAGAATAATCCAATAAAGGCTTGGAATTTAACCCTATGAATATTACATTTCGCCAACTGACGAAATGATAGAGTTTACAATGGAGTTGATATGCGTGAGTTTACCAAAATATTTAAAGCTCTTTCCGACGAAGGTCGCCTGCGGATTCTGAACTTATTGTCCCAAAAACCGCTCTGCGTTTGCGAGATTACCGCTGTCCTAAATCTGGCCATCTCGACTGTCTCCAAACATCTGTCAATATTGCGTGAAGCTGGCTATATTATTGATCAAAAAGAAGGCAAATGGGTCAACTATTTTCTCAACAGTTCCGCCTCCGAGCCGGTAAAAAGCCTGACTGCCTTGGTACTCAACGGATTGATACATAACAAGACGGCTCAAAGCGATATTCGCAGTTTGGCGACCGTGGATCGGGTAAACATTTGCGGGATGGAAAAGCATGAACCGGAAAGATGAAATAAAAAAACTACTCTGGTTCCTGACTGGATTTATTTTACTTTATAGTCTCCCGACGGCGAATTTGCGATTCGTCGGAGCGGTCAACGCGGCATTGGCATTGCTCCGATGGTATGCCCGTGAACATGTCCTGCTCTGTCTTGTTCCGGCGTTTTTCATTGCCGGTGTAATTTCAGTATTTATTAGTCAGGCGGCAGTAATCAAATATCTCGGCGCGACTGCGAAAAAATGGCTGGCCTACGCGGTGGCCTCGGTTTCGGGTACGATCCTGGCGGTGTGTTCCTGTACGGTTCTGCCGCTATTCTCAGGAATTTACCGGCGCGGTGCGGGATTAGGACCGGCCATTGCCTTTCTCTACAGCGGTCCGGCAATTAATATTCTGGCAATTATCCTGACTGCACGCATTCTGGGAGCCGGACTTGGAGTGGCACGGGTTGTCGGCGCAGTGTCATTCAGCGTCGTCATCGGTTTGATTATGCACCTGATCTATCATAAGGAGGAACAAGCCAAAGAGGCGATGCAGATGGCCATGCCTGACACAGAAGAAATCCGTCCGCTCTGGGCAACTGCGCTCCATTTCTTTACCCTGGTTTTAATCCTCGTTTTTGTCAATTGGGGCAAAACCGACGCCGATTCGGGCCTTTGGCATTTCATTTTTATCAATAAATGGCTGATCACCGGTCTTTTTGGAATTGGGTTGATTTTCTCGCTGATTTTTATCATCAGAATGAAGCTTCTTCAGGTCCTTCTGGCATCGCTTCCGGCAATTATTCTTACATTCATTTTTCCGTCAATCCCGGTGCTGGCATTTATCGCCGCAGTTATCGGTTTGAGTGTTTTACTTTCAATCAACGAAGGTGAACCACTGGACTGGTTGTTTGCCAGCTGGGGTTTCGCAAAACAGATTCTACCATTACTGGCGATCGGCGTATTGATCGCCGGATTTCTGCTGGGCGGGCCGGATAATGGGCAGGGTATTATTCCCAATCGCTGGATTGTCGGATTGGTCGGTGGCAATTCGATATTTTCCAATTTCTTCGCATCAATTGCGGGAGCGTTTATGTATTTCGCCACGCTGACCGAAGTGCCGATTGTGCAGGGTCTGATCACTAACGGTATGGGCAAAGGCCCCGCCCTGGCGCTGTTGCTGGCTGGCCCCGCGTTGTCGCTGCCGAATATGCTGGTGATTAAAAGTGTGATCGGCACTCAGAAAACCGTCCTTTATGTTGCGTTAGTAGTCGTAATGGCGACGATCAGTGGGCTGATATTTGGAGGATTGTTTTAAAATGAATAATAGTGACGGTAAAGTGAAAATCCTCATCCTATGTACTGGAAATTCCTGCCGCAGTCAGATGGCGGAAGCATTTCTGAAACAACTTGATGCGGATCTGGAAGTCCTATCTGCTGGAACTCAGCCGGCCGAACGCGTTAATCCCTATACGATTCGCGTCATGCAGGAGGTCGGTCTTGACCTTTCCACCAATAAAACCAAATCGGTTGAAAAATTCCTGGATCGTGGTTTTGATTTTGTCATCACGGTCTGTGGTGGTGCGAAAGAAACCTGTCCCGCTTTTCTCGGTAAAGTCAAACAACGCCTCCATATTGCCTTCGATGATCCCGCCGAAGCCACCGGTTCCGATGCTGAAATTCTGGCGGTTTATCGGCGGGTACGCGATGAAATTCAGGATTCATTCCGTTGTTTTTATAACGATTATATCGCCAATGTCAAAACTATCTAAATATAAGTGGGAGAAAATATGCTGAATGTCATCGTTTTAGGATCCGGCTGTCCCAACTGCCGCCGGCTCGAGCAATTATGTTATGATGTAGCCGCCGAGAACAATTTGGATATGAATCTGGAGAAAATCACCGACTTTACCAAATTCGCTGATTATGGTATAATGTTCACGCCGGGCCTGGTCATCAATGGCAAGGTGGTTTCAAGTGGGAAAATTCCGACAAAGGAGACTTTGAGGCATTGGATGATCGAAGCGGGCCAAAATCCGCAATAATTCAATTATAGCGATAGGAGGTCAAAATGCAGAGGAGATTTCCGATTCTCCCATTTATCCTGTTGATGTTGGTTTTCCTATGTTCAAAAAAAGCCGAGAGTCATCAACCTGAACAAAGGCATATCAAAAACATTGCTCCGAAGGTGACTTTTATTGAGCTCGGTTCGGTTAATTGTATCCCGTGCAAGCAGATGCAACCGGTGATGAAGGCGATCGAAGAAAAATATCTGGAACAAGTTAAAGTGGTTTTTTATGACGTCTGGACCGAAGCCGGCCGACCATACGCCCAGCAATATAAAATCCGGGTCATCCCAACTCAGGTATTCCTCGATGAAAATGGCAAGGAATTCTTCCGGCATGAGGGCTTTTTCCCGCAGGTGGGAATCGAGAAGCTGCTAAAAGAAAAAGGTATTCAGTGATCGGGTCGCTTTTCGGTATTTTATCAAATGCCCTGCAGGCCAGCCCCCTGGTAGCTCTTCTGGCGGCGCTGACCTGGGGCATTCTAAGTATCTTATTAAGTCCCTGCCATCTATCCAGCATTCCGTTAATCATTGGTTTCATTAATGGTCAGGGCAATGTCACCACGCGGCGGGCGTTCTGGCTTTCCCTCCTGTTTTCAACCGGGATTTTGATTATGATCGGACTGATCGGTGTGATTACTGGTATGCTTGGACGAATGCTCGGAGATATCGGGCGTTTGGGCAATTACTTAGTCGTGATCATTTTTTTACTCGTCGGGCTCTACCTGTTAGATGTAATTTCACTGAACTTTTTCTCGCCGCCTGATCCGACTAAAGTCAGGAAACGGGGATTATTGGCGGCATTAATTCTTGGTCTGGTATTCGGCCTTGCGCTGGGCCCCTGCACCTTTGCCTATATGGCTCCGATTCTGGCAATTGTGCTTAGCACTGCCGGAACGCGCCTGTTGTTCGGAATTTTACTGTTGCTGTTTTATGGCATTGGACATTGTGCGGTAATTATTCTGGCAGGGACGTTTACAGAAGTACTGCAAAAATATCTGAACTGGAGCGCTGAATCCAAAAGCGCCCAATGGTCGAAAAAGATTTGCGGTGTACTGGTAATTCTCGGTGGAATTTATATAATCCTTTCATAGGAGGTTTTATGGCAGTGGAGAAAAAGCTTAAGGCCTTCGAGAAATATCTGACCCTCTGGGTTCTGCTCTGCATCGCTGGGGGAATTCTATTGGGCAAAATCGCGCCCGGTGTGGCGCTTAAACTGGACGCCCTGTCAGTCTACCAGGTCTCAATTCCCATCGCCGTCTGCTTGTTCTTCATGATGTACCCGATCATGGTAAAAATTGACTTTGCCGAGGTGGTCAAAGCCGCGAAAACCCCCAAACCGGTCCTAATGACCTTGATAATTAATTGGGCGATCAAGCCATTCACGATGCACTTATTCGCTTACCTTTTCCTCGGCGTTCTCTTCAGAAAATTCCTGCCCGGAACTGAAATTATCAAAACCGGTCAGGCAGTCGAACTCTGGCGCAGTTATATTTCCGGTGCAATTTTACTTGGTATCGCGCCCTGTACGGCGATGGTGCTGATGTGGAGTTATCTGGCGAAGGGCAATGACGGTTTGACGCTGGTAATGGTCGCGATCAATTCCCTGACGATGCTTTTCCTTTATGCGCCATTGGGTGGATTTCTGCTGGGCGTGAACGCCATGCCGATTCCCTGGCAGACTATTCTACTTTCGGTCGGGATTTATGTCGCCCTGCCACTAATCGCCGGCTATTTTTCACGGAAATGGATTATTCAGTCAAAGGGAATTGACTGGTTTAATGACAGATTCATTCACTACCTGACGCCGGTTAGTACTGTGGCGCTGTTAATGACGCTTAGTCTGCTGTTTTCTTTTAAAGGAGATATTATTGTCAGAAATCCACTGACTATTTTCTGGATCGCCATTCCGCTGTTTATTCAGACGATGTTTATTTACAGCATCGGGTACTTTCTTTTTGCCCGCTGGCTGAAACTGTCCTATGAAGATGCGGCGCCAGCCGCCATGATCGGTGCATCCAATCATTTCGAGGTCGCCATTGCCACCGCCACGATGTTGTTTGGGCTTTCTTCCGGAGCGGCGCTGGCAACAGTCGTCGGTGTACTGATTGAAGTGCCGGTTATGTTGATGCTGGTGCAGATCAGTCTGAAATACGCATATCTATTTTAAAAATGAATAACTGGTTCCATCGACCGCCAGGAAAACTGGTTTGAATTTTTATTCCGACTTGCCATGTAGGAGTACAAATTTCCGGAAGCAGATGTTTTTCTCTCTACCGCTGAGCGATATTTTGCTTGAAAACGAACCCGATAAATAATTAGATTCGGACTGGCTAATTGTGATTTAAAAGAAGGGTTCCAGAAATGACAGACCAAATACCGGAAAAAAGCAATCCCTGGCGCGAGATTATTGACCCCTTTATTAATCTGTTAAAAGCACCGCGGGCCCTGTGGGGTATTAACCTCTCCTATATTTTGGAGGGTTTGACCTATTTCGGCGTGCTGAGTTTGCTGGCAATGTATTTTAACCAATACGCTAAACTCGACGATATCGATGCCGGCCGCATGGTCGGAATTCAGACCGCAGGGATCACCTTGGCAATGTTGTTTTTGGGCGGCACGGTGGATTTTATTGGCGCCCGTAAATCGCTGTTGATTGCCCTTTCAAGTATGCTTGTTGGTCGTGTCCTACTCTCGTTAGCGCCGGGAATAGGCCTGCCGGGATTATGGCAGAGTGCCCATGTCATTGCCATGTTGGGTATTCTGGGAATCGTATTAGGTTATGGAATTTATCAACCCGCGTGTTACGCCGCAGTTAAGCAATTTTCTAGTAAGAGCACGGCAGGTATTGGCTACGCCATGTTGTACGCTTTGATGAATCTCGGTGGCTTCCTGCCGGGTTTGATCTCACCGCCAATTCGGAAAAGGTTCGACATCGTTGGAGTCTATTGGGTGTACGTGATTCTTACCGTCGTCGGGATTCTGGTCGTCGCTATTATCCTTTCTAAAAAAACGATCGAAATTGCCATCGCTAACGCGAGTACTAAAACTGCGGCAGAAATCGAAGCCGAAAGAGCCGCTGAGGAAAAACAGACAGTCAAGGAGAAGCTGATCTATTATCTGAAAAACTTTCCCATCCGCGACGGGCGCTTCATGTTTTTTATTTTCATTCTGATCCCGGTCCAGACTCTTTTTGCGCATAACTGGTTGACGCTACCGCAATATTTCCATCGGGCGTTTGATTCTTTTGTCTCAACGAACTTTGAGTTTTTTGTCAATTTCAATCCGATTTTAATTTTTATTCTGACGCCGATGGTTGCGGCTTTGACCATGAAAAAAGACACGTATAAAATGATGATCATCGGAACATTTGTCATGGCTTCGCCGACGTTCATTTTGGCCACCGGTCCGACCATCTGGGCGGTTTTTGGCTATCTGATTATTATGACCATTGGTGAAGCGATCTGGCAACCACGTTTCCTGCAATGGGTTGCTGAAATTGCGCCAAAAGGAATGACGGGAATCTATATGGGGATTGGACAATTTCCATGGTTTTTAACCAAGATCATTACCAGTCTTTATTCCGGTTGGTTTTTGATGAATTATTGCCCGGAAGGAGGGACACCGGCACAAATGAACACCGAAAAAATGTGGCTGATATACGGATGCATCGCAATGGTCAGTCCGGTGAGTCTCCTGATAGCTAGACGCTGGATGGGCAAAGGATTGGATAAGAAGCGTTAAATTCTGCGGAGCAAAAAATGGAAAAGAAAAAAATACTGATTGTTGACGATGATGATTTAATCTGTGATCTTTATGGTGATTTTTTTAAACAGAATGGGTATGCTGTTGAGATCGCCGCGACAGTCGATCAAGCCCTAAAAAAAATCCGGGAAGGCTTACCGGATATTGTCCTCTCCGATATTGTATTACCCAAAAAGGACGGTTTTGCATTATACGATGAAGTACACTCCTATCGTCCCGATTTGCCCTTCATTTTCATGACGGGTTACGAGCATGACAATACCATCGCTACCAAGTTGGAGAAGTATCGGGTTAAGTGGTTCTCTAAACCGACCAAACTGGAAGAGGCCCTGGAAATCATCCGATCCATAATCGGCAGTTAAGTTTTGTATTTACGCGCTACGCCGGACATGCCGTCGGATTAATTTGACGGCAAGGTCCAATCCATACTCAGCGATTAATTTTTTTACGAGACGAGCATTATCCTTTGTTCTGACGACAATATCAGCTGCGAACCGGCCAGTTGAATTTTTCCGGCAATCTGCCAGCGAAGTCAAGCGCTCAATAAACGTTTCATCGAGCAAGGTGTGGGTGGTTTCAAAATTGAAGCAGCGTAATTTGATTAACTTCGAAATGATCATATCAGGGACGAATCCCTGCCAGTTTGGCGGATGAGCCGGATAGCCGTCCAGTTGTTTTGAAAAGATGTCATATCCGCGTCGTGAATAGACCTGTGCTAAATAACGCATCAGATTAAATTGGTCATGTTTGAAACGCGTCGGCAGCAGTGAACGCCGTAAAGCGTTGACGATACGGGCATGTAAAACCTTCAGATCGAAAGGTTTAGTGATATAATCATCAGCGCCGGTTAATAACCCGCTGACTTGGAATTCGGTAGAGCTTTGTCCGGTCAGCATGATCACCGGAATGAAGGTGGTAATTGGTTGTTTTTTTAGATTATTTAATATGGTCAGACCGTCGACATCCGGGAGATTAATATCCAGTATGATAAGATCGGGTTCCTCGCTCAAAGCCAACGCTGTTGTCTGTCTCCCGGAAATGGAAGAGACGATTTTGTATTTATACTGTGATAAAAATTCGGTGACCAGTTCGATAATGGAAACGTCATCGTCAATGAGAAGGATTTTGCGCATTTTATATATCCATCACTGTATAAGAAAATATAAGGACAATTCCGCCGAACAGACAAGGAATAATTCGAACGTTGTAACCAATTTCTTAGGTCCATGTTCTAGCCAATTGAAAAAAATAATTGACAGGTTTGCAGATTCTTCTTTGATTATTGGCATAAAATTTGTTATATTACCAGCGATTTTTGAACATAGCGAAAACAACGGAAATGCAATAGATTTCCCCTCCCCCTCCCCGGATGTGCCGTAATATCCCTCAAAATCCCCCTCTTAAATACGTTCGGGGAGGGAATCCTCAGCAATCCTTTCAACATAAATGAAGCCGCTCATCGAGCGGCTTTTTTGTTTTACATTGCGATCGGATATGATGGTCGGATGTCAATCGGCAAGTCGGCAAGTTGACTGACGAGTTTTGCCATCAACGGGGTCATGACCCGATACTTTGTAATCATTTGCTCAGCCGCCTGGTAGTCACCCCGCGCTTCAATTAACAATAACTCCTGAGCGAGATCACGTAGACCGGATTCCAAAGCTGTTTGATTTAAATCGAGCTTGCCTTTCGGATCGGTGAAGAAAGCACCTTTTTCGATGAGGTAATTGAACTGAATTGCAACTCCGCCCCCGTGAGCTTCATTGATTCCGAAACGGATGGAGCGAAACATACCACCCAGATAGCTCGCGAGTGTCGAATATTTTGATTCTTTGAGAAAAATTCCCTTGTCAATCAGGTAAAGATTGGTAAATAATCCAACAACGTCAGCTTTGCACTCCTCAATTGTTGAGTATAAATCTTTCAGCTCTTTGCTAACGGTGGTTTCGCGCCCGTCGGCGGTTTTCAAGACTCCGGGGCCCAGCCCGTGGCAAACTTCATGCATCAGGACATGTGTGAAATAAGCATCAAAGGTGACCTGCTGTAGAGGTTGCTTAGCCAGGATGCGATTGACGATGGGAATCCAGCATTTTTCATATTTAGCCTGGGCAATATTTTTCAGCATGACCTTTTTAGAGCCTTTAGCCGTACGCACCCGCTCATCGTTAGGTAAATTAAATGCGGTAGTCTGAATACCAGCTTTGGTATCGCCCGCTGAAAACACCTCCTGAACGACCTTGACAGGTGAGATTTTACCCCGGCTGTAGTTCCGGTATTGGGGAGCCAATGGCAGGGCGGCTTCCAGCTCATTCAGGTATCGGGAAACGATCGCGAGTTTGGCACTCTCGGCGTGGTCTACCACGCAAATAAATGCTTCGTAAGCGGCTTTGTAGCCCATCAGTTTGTCTTCGTAAACTTCATAAGGCCCGATGACGACTTCCAGGTCGCCGGATAAATCCATCCAGGCCATATCACTTTCAAAATATTCATCGGTCATTAGATCATCTGCTCGCAGACGGAGGTATTTTTGCAGAGTCGGATCCTTAGACAGGTCAGCCGCTTCCCGCAATAAATTCACCAGCGCTCCGACCAAATCCGCGTACTCAACGTGATATGGCACGCCAATTAATTGCTGATCCTGACGCTTGACGACTGTGAAAGTACCCTCGAGCGCAGATTTTTGGTCGGGATGTTCCTTAATAAAGCTGTCCAGCTCTTCTTTGGTCAAATCTTCCGGATAGAAACCAGCGCCGGCCGGTTTCGGTTTTTTATTGATAAATGGTCGGTCATCATCGAGACGATTCCAGGGACCGAACATAATATTAAACAATTCAAGATAGGGCGCATTTTCCGGTTTCAGGTTTGTTTGTAAATAATCACTTAGTTCCGGATTAGTGACAGAGACCTGACGCAGGAACAATTGATCAATAATTCGCCCGGCCTCGACTAAGCGTACCAGCACCTGGCGATCGTTCTCGGAAATCCCACCTAAATCGCACTTGAGTTCGACCGGCGCTAATTTATCCAGTTCGGCCTTTACATATTTCAAGGAAGATTTCGACTGCATCATTTTTTCTCCGCACTGAATCAGGGAAATACTTGCTAAAAAGATCACGGGTAAAATAGTCATGCATCTTTTTACCCGCGCGGGATTGATTAAAAACTGCATTCGGTTTACCTTTCTATTTTAACATTACACATTTAGCTAACTGGCTCTGTTGTCCCATCCGGAATTGAAAAAAATAAATTCCGGAGGGCTGGCTAATTGGTTGCCAGCGAATGGTTTGGCGCCCAGGATTCAGATCAGTGAGCACGAAATGGTCCACCGCCTCACCATTCAGGTTATAGACCGTCACTTCGAGGGGAGTCGTTCGGAACACATCAATTAAAAAACTTATGAAATTATTGAAAGGATTGGGGAAATGCCCGACGAGCGAAAACTTGTCGGCCTTGGAGTTAGCAGCAGCGGGAGCGACCCCGGTTTCAATAAAATTGAAGACAAAATCGTCGAGGTAGATCGTTCCGGTGTCTTTCTTAGTATCGGCAGTCTCAGCCAGATAGATTTTCGTCCACTTGATGGGGTAATTCAGCACTGCCGAAGGATTCGCCCAACTGGGGATGGCATCCTTTAGTTGGACTTCGATGCGCCGCCAAGAGTTCGTCCAGTCAACGCCGGGCGTCGCGGGGGTGAGGTCTACTAAAAATTTTTCATTGTCCCGGTCGGTGAACTCACTCCTTAACCAATGTCCCCGACCGTCGCCATATACCCAGAGTTCGAAGGAAGTCGGTTCGCCAGATATGGGAATTGCACAGTTCAGGTAAAGTGCACTCGTCCCACCGGTTGTCAGGTAATAGTGAAGTTTACCGGATGTTGCTGGTGAAATATGCAGATTTGAGGCGAGGGTGAAACTGCATTGGGAAAGATCGACACGGGTGCCAGTTAACGACCATTGGGCGACAGAAGAGAAGTCGTCAAAGTTCAGCGAAGCGGAACCTCCAACCTGAACAATGACGCTGTCGGTGATATTGCGATACGATACTTTAATGTAGCTATTGCCCCGGACCAAAGCGGTAAAAAGGCCGGAGGCAGAAATTGTTCCGACGCTATCCAGAACCGTCCAGGTGAAGTCACTTTGATTCAAGGGCACAATGTTTCCAAAACCTTCGTAAGCCGTAGCGGTCATCTGCTGTTGATCACCAACCTTCAGGACGACAACACTCGGTTCGATAATGATCTTGTTGACGGTGGTAACATGGACGCTGACTGAATCACGAATATCACCGACCGTAACCCAAACCCACCCGGAGCCTGTATCGGAAGCGGCAGAAAAGAGTCCGGTAGCGGTTATTGAGCCGATCGTAGAATCACAAGCCCAGGTTGCGGTACCAGCCGGCACCGCGACATTATTCCAGTATTCGTCAAAACCTGCTAATGCAAATTGTTGCTGTCGTTCGTACAGGAGGTAGTTCTGGCGGGGCGTAATGCGAAGATGATTCAGCGGAGAAGTTGGTGCGGTGCTGACCAGTAACAGGGCATTGGCAACCGATCTCTCACCGCCAGCATCCGAAGGGCTGTTTTTCACCTGGTTGCGCACCACCATAGTCGAAGAACCACCACCGTCAAGGTTCACGCCACGATAGACATTCCATTCCAACATGTAATCCGCCAATTCGTAGAGCGACATGCCCACACTGAAGCCGGGTTGTCTCCCGTCTACTACAAAAAAGTAGAGCTTCGTTGTATCCTGATTAAAACCCACTGCCGTCCGCGGATGTCGATCGGTGGAAAAACTGCCGTCCGGTACATCTCTTATACCGTTTCTGATTATGGTTGGATTGCCCCCGATCAGTTCACGGATGGGTTGCGTGACAGGTGTTAATTGCATAAGCATGCGAATCGTGTCTCCTACGAAACAATACAGGTCAAGATAATCCTTCATCGTCCCATGCCCGGATAAAATCACGCCATTTTTCGGGATCAAGTTATTTCCGTGACCGGTCGCTCCGATGCTGTCTTTGGCAGTCACGACCAATGTTATGGTATCATTGACGATGGGATTCGTAATGTAGTGCGTGGTGATTTCGGTACCATAATAGTTGGTCTGAGTACGGTCGCCGAAAAATTTATTGTAGACAATGAGTTGGTTTTCACCGCGGGCTTCGTTGATGCCGTGAATAGTGGCGGGGAAATTGTCTTCCGATAATAATTTACCGGTAAAAGATGTGACTGCAATGAAAAGTTCATCAAGCTGCGCACAGCCAAAAACCTCACGGGCAATAGGTCGGTTGAGTAACACTCCTTCACAGACCTGAGCATTGGTCGGAATTCCTCCGGAAAGATAGAAATCGCCGTTGATCGCACCGACGACGCGGTGCCCTTCCTGATCATGGCGCTTGGCCATCGCCGAGGTCTTTTCATAGCCAGCCAGCAGATCGTTGGCTTTGGCGGTCTGAAGGTGCAACCAAGGATTAGTCAGGTCAATTTCCAGCACTTGGAAATGCCAGGGTCCGGCCACACGATATTCATGATGGTGTATGACTCCGGGTCCGACTGGTGTACTTTCCCGGATGTCCGCAAAACCTAAGTGTAAAAAACTCAGGCTAGTCAGTACAAAAAGACATTTTTTCCGCATACCGGTTACCCTTTCAGAAAATAAGACTGCCTTATAAATATTTTTCTACCCAAATTTGAAGCAGGTGAATGATAGTCTCGATGGCTTTTTGTATATCCTGCACCGCGATCCATTCGCGCTTGCTGTGGAAATTATGCCCTCCCGTGAAAATGTTTGGCGTCAGCAATCCCATGAAACACAGCTTGGCTCCATCCGTTCCACCACGAATCATGTGGGTCTGAGGGGTCAGTCCGGCGCGACGCACGGCTTCCAGGGCGTACTCGACTACCTGGGGATATTCGGCGAGCTTGACGAGCATGTTTTTGTAGGATTCCTTAATCTCAAGATCGACACGTGCACGAGGGTGTTTTTGAGCGATTTCGTTCCGAATTGCCTCCAATCGCTCTGCACGAGTCTGGAGGCCGGTCTCGGTGAAATCGCGGATCAGGATTTTGATGGTGGTTTTCTCGACGCCACCCTCGATAACGTAGGGATGCAGGTAGCCTTCGCGTTTTTCAGTGGTTTCCGGGCTTGGCTCCTGATCTAACAAATTGACGATTTCCGCGGCGATTTTCAGGGCATTGACCATTTTATCCTTGGCATAGCCAGGATGGACGTTGATGCCGGTGATGATGTAGGTTGCGGCGCTGGCGTTGAAGGTCTCGTTTTCGACTTCGCCGGGATTCTCGCCGTCAATAGTATAGGCAAAGTCAGCGCCGAATTTTTGTACATCAAAGTGCAGTGTACCGGCACCGACTTCTTCATCGGGAGTGAAGCCGACGCAGATTTTTCCGTGTCTGATTTCTGGATGGTGGACGAGATAGTCCAGAGTGCTCATGATCTCCGCGATTCCGGCTTTATCATCGGCACCGAGCAAGGTGGTCCCATCAGAAGTTATAATATCGTTCCCAATGTGGTTCATTAGCGCCGGATTTTCAGCGATATTTAACACTACAGTCTGATCACCCGGCAGGAGGATATCTCCACCCTTGTAAGACTTGTGCCAGATCGGTTTGACATTGGCGCCTGATACCTCCGGTGAGGTATCAAGGTGGGCAATTAATCCTACAGTGGGAATACGCTGAGCCTGATCAGGCGGAAGGTTTGACGGCAGAGTCGCCATGACGATACCGTAATCATCCATTCCGGCATCACTTAGCCCCAATTCTTTTAATTCCCTGACTAAAAGACGGGCTAAATCCTTTTGTTTTTCGGTGCTGGGGTAGCGCTCTTCGACCCCTTCTTGGGACTGCGTATCAATTTTGACATAACGGAAAAAACGTTCGAGCATTTGATTGACCATGTATTCACCCTTTACATAAAATATTGCTACTATGATAAAATAGCAATTATTCAGCACAATGTGTATATTTTATTGAAGAATGAGAATAGCGGAGCATTTTTGAAGATTCTGATTAAATCCGAATGTCAAACCGAGTATGAGGCAAGATCAGTCCGTCAGGGGAGTGAGCGCATTTCTGTATTCAAAGGAATAGGGATAAGTTTGTAGCACGAGGGCACTATGGACGAACAAGAACAAAGCTTAAACGAAGACCTGCAGCATTTTAAAACCGAACAAGAGAAAATCCGCAACATCATCGGACAAATCGGCGGACATGATTCGATTAAAAGAGATTGGTTTATCAATATCGTTTTTATCGTTGCCATCGTGGGTCTGGTTCTTTTTGACCTTTTTCGTCGGGTGTTTGATATCGAACTGTCTCTGCCGCCGCTTTTTTCATTAGAAATTGGTATACTGCTTATCTCGCTGAAAATTATCTGGATGCTGTATAAACAGACCAAAGTTGAACATTTCCAGTTCTGGATACTAAGCTCGATAGAATTCCGTCTGAATGATTTGACCAGACGACTGCAGAAAATCCAGGATTTCCTGAAAAATGAGTAAATCTCAATGCGACTCTGGACTCTTCATCCGCAATATTTAGATGCCAAGGGCCTTGGCGCAGTCTGGCGGGAAGCGCTGCTTGCCCGACAGGCGCTATCAAACAGAACGAGCGGGTATCGCAATCATCCGCAACTGGAACGTTTTAAAGCAGTGGGGCATCCGGAAGCCGCAATCAACTTGTACTTAACAGGGATTTGGGAAGAAACTCATCGGCGAGGCTACCATTTCGATCGGGGAAAAATTAAATCCGATTTGCACCACGTGACCATCACCGAAACCAAAGGGCAGTTGTTGTTTGAATGGCAGCACTTACTCAGCAAATTGCAGAGACGGGCGATTGCACGGTACCATGAATTAAAACATATCCAGCAACCTCTGCCCCATCCGCTGTTCTGCATCATTCCGGGTGCGGTCAGAATCTGGGAGAAGGGAGCGTAATATGATTCGTAACGGACTGATTAAGGTATTAATTGCTCTTCTTGTCGTTGTTTTTATCATTTTTTTACCACAGAAAATTTACAAACCTCCACAATGGGAAAAGGTCGCGGATGGTCTCGAATTCCCCGAAGGTCCGGCGTGGGATGGCGTAGGGACACTTTTCGTTTCTGATTGCTACGGTAAATGGATTGCACAGATTTATAACAACAAAATCGACACCTTATTGACGTTCGGAGCAAATACTGGTCAAGGCAACAATCCTAACGGGCTATGTCATTTTCGCGGCGCGTTGTACATCTGCGATTTTGGGCAAGGTCAAATCCTGAAGTACACCGATAAAAATCTAATTCAGCCCGTCGCTTCCGGCATCCAGGGACGGCGATTTAATCGTCCCAACGATCTGATAATCAGCGACGACAGTACATTGTATTTTACTGATCCAAATAGTTACGATTGCCAGCATCCCGACGGTTTTGTATATCGGGTTAACCTAGGGAATGGTAGAGTTGAGCCGCTGATCAGCGGAATTGCTTATCCCAACGGTCTGGCGCTGTCCAATGATGGCAAATACTTGTTCATCAGTGAATCCGCCTGTCAGCAAATCCTTAAATTTGAACTTTCTGGAGACAGTGTAGGCAATAAGGAAATTTTTATCACCCTGCCTGGTGGAGATCCGGATGGTATCGAATTTGACCGCGCAGGAAATTTATACGTCGCTCATTTCGGCGGTGGTTGCGTTTATGAAATCAATCCTCAGGGCGCAATCGTTCAACGCTGGGTAACTCCCGGTCGTAAACCCACCAATCTGGAATTCGGCGATCGGGATCGGCGGACGCTTTTTCTGACCGAAGTGGAAACGGGAGCGATATACCGAATGCGGCTGAAGACCAGAGGGAATAAACGGGGCATATAGCAGTGGCCAAATCTGCTGAACTATCCGATAATACCGCAAGCCGGATCTCATTAGTTTTTTTCCTGAATCTGGGATTTACCCTCGTTGAATTCGCCGGGGGCATCTGGATGAACAGCTTAGCGATTGTTTCTGATGCTTTACACGACACCGGAGATAGTTTAATTCTGGGCTTGTCCTGGTATTTCGAAAAAGTTGCCCGGCGGAAGGGCGATATGCGTTACACCTATGGTTATCGTCGCTATTCATTGTTAGGGGCGGTCGTAAACACATTCGTAATGATCAGCGGAGCGTTGCTAATCATTTATCATGCTGTTCCACGTCTCACGCATCCCGGAGTGCCGTATGTTAATGGCATGATCGTTCTGGCTCCTTTGGGTGTATTGATGAACGGTTATGCTTTCCTCAAAATCCGCGGTGGGAGGAATTATCAGCACCAAATCCTTTCCTTGCACTTGTTAGAAGATGTACTCGGTTGGTTACTGGTTTTGGTGCTGGCAGTGATCCTGAAATTCACTGATTACTATTTTCTCGACCCGTTATTATCCATGATAATTAGTGGCTATATCCTTTACAATGTCATGCGGAATCTGAGTAAGACGCTGGCGGTTTTTCTGCAGTCAGCACCGGACACCATTAACAACACCGAAATTATCGCCCAACTATCCCGCCTGCCAAAAGTGCAATCGGTGCATGACACACACATCTGGTCATTGGATGGCGAGAGACACGTGCTTACTACGCACGTCATCGTAAACGAAGACACGAGCAAGGACGAAATCCTCACGATCAAGGCGAGAATAAAGGCTTTTGCCAATCAATTTCGGTGCGAACATATTACGGTCGAGATTGAATATAACGGTGAAGATTGCACGATGGAAAAAGGCAATCAAACATCGCTGATCGAATAACCGAAACCGAAAATATTAATCGCTTGCGAAACGAAGTAACAACAGGCGGTATGGAAATATTTACAGATATTGATTCCGCCTTACAACTATTTGCACTTAGGATAAGTCTAAAGAGTTGATGGAAGACGAACTTCTCATTGAAAAATTTAAACAGGGCGATCGGCAGGCTTTTAACACCTTGATATGGCGCTGGGAAAAGCCGATTTACAATTTCATCCTGCGTTATATTGGCGATAGCGATCAGGCCAAAGACCTGCTTCAAATGACTTTTATCCGTGCTTATAAATCGCTCAATAAACTTAACGATCATGCTAAGTTCTCCAGTTGGTTGTATCAGATTGCGTTGAATCAATGCAAAGACCATTTCAAAACCCGGAAGGTCGAACGACTGGATTGTTTGGAAATCGTAGATGAAGAGCATGACCATCATTCAAAAAACATTGTTCCGATTGATCCATCCGATCCACCGGAACGCTATCATCATTATCATAATACGGTCCACGTACTTCAAAAGGCATTAATGCTGATTCCCGAGGAACAGCGGGTAGTCATCATTATGAAAGAATATCACGGTTTGAAGTTTCAGGAAATCGGGGAAATTCTACAGGTCCCCATTAACACTATCAAAGCACGTATGTACTATGGTCTGAGTGCCCTGCAAAAGGTATTCAAACAATGGGGACTCGACCGGGAGGATTTTGGCTATGAATTGTGAAGAATCCAGAAACCTGATCATTGATTATCTTTATCAGGAACTGAATCCGGAGGATCGGGTCAGATTCGAGAAGCATTTAGCGAGTTGTTCCGCCTGCTGGTCGGAGTTGTCTGAGTTAAAGAAAGTCCGCGCGACTCTTGGTCAGTATCCGGATGAAGATCCGCATCTCAAATTGACGTTTGTGACAGAGAAAAAACCGATCTGGTGGAAAATGGGTGAAAAAATCCGGTCCTATAAAGTTATTCACAATCTCGCCTGGGTCGCCGCGGGATTCCTGATTTTATTATCTATCGCGAATCTGCATATCTCGCTGAAAGACGGTAATTTTAATCTGCAGATGAGTCTACTGCCGTCACGGTCAATCGCCCCGGGTACGGCCCAGCTCAGCAGTAGTGAAATGGAGCGACTGAAATCAGAAAATAGTGCCATGCTCGTCAATCTTTTGGAAGATTATGCCCGTCGGGAAAAAACCGAGCGCGCCGTACTGCTCAGTGAATTGTACCGGGATTTTGAAACCAAGCGCCAGGAAGATTTAAAACTCGTTTCCTATGCGATGGAACAAGTCCATGTCGGTGCTCAGCAACGCTTCAGTGAGAACGAAGAGGCGCTCAATGCGCTGATCCGCTATGTCAATTTCCAATCTCGACAGGAGCGCTGACATGTCATTTCCGGAATGGACCAGGCCTTTTTTCTCAAAGACAAACAAATACTCAACGATATTATTTATTATCTTGGGAGGTAAATAATGGGAAAAATAAACAATCGCGATTTTTTAGTCGTACCGTTCATCGGGTTACTGATCATTATGTTGGTGTTTACGGAAAAACTCCTGCCACAAACGCCGGGTGCAGTTGAGAAGCAAGAAAAAATAAAAAGCGAAATTTCCATCCTTGAAAGTATTCTTGATGATTTGATTGTTCGGCAGAGTCCACTCTGGTTCAAATTTAACGACCATGTCAATGGTGCCTACCTGGACGGTTTTGGCTTACTTTTCGATGTCGAAAGCTACGGTGTTTACGATTTGTCGAATCGGATTCTGCGTCAGATTGTCGAAATCCCGTCGCCGCCCCCGGTGCCTGAGTTGATCGACCCTGAAGCAGATTATTCCGCCCAAAAGAAAATCGAGGAGAAAATTAAACAACAGGAAATCGAGCGAAAACGATTGGCCGTCATCGAGAGCAAATCGGTCACCGAGAAGCTCAACGAAACAAAAGACCTGCTGATGAAATTTTTCCTGGATTATGCTACGACGGTGAAAACCCTGCAACCTGAAGACCAGATTTGCGTCAATATCCGTATCACAGCTGACCAGGATTACGGGTTCGCTGTCAAGGAAAAAATCCCAACCCAGGTGCGCGCCTGTGCCAAAATAAGCGACCTGACCAAATACCGGCAAGGTAAAATGACAGATGACGTAATCAAGACAAAAATTAACATTGACGAAAAATATGATAATTTAGGCGACAAAGATATCCAGATTATGGAAAGCATATTCAACTCAGTGCTAAGTAAACGCTTTGGGAAAAAGATGACGGCAGTCAGTGGTTCTACGCGGGGCTGGTACCTCAATCAGTTCGGCGTAATCTTTTTTATTCCCGTTGGTAGTCTCGATTTGGGATGGGTTGGCCTGGAAAGGAATATGGAACGCGTAGAGGAAATGCTGAAAAAAGCAGAACGTCACCTCAGGGAGACCGAAGAAAAAATGCGTCAAAAAGAGCTGACTTTAAATACCTGGCAACCCTATGATAGTCTAAAGATTGTTGTGGAACCACAACTTCGGAAACAACAGATCGCAATCAAAGATTCCACTATAAATTTGGTCAAGGATGATGTTGTGGAAGTTCTAGGTAACTATGGTCATACTCTGAAAAACGTCAAAGATAACGAATGGATCATGATTGCAGTGGAATTGGGTAACCGGTTGATCGGACAGACCAGTGAACGCTTATATATCAAGGTCAGAAAGGCTGACGTTCTACGCTACAGCCGGGAGCAAATCGGTCTTGATTCCTTTAAGAAAACCATTGTCATGTGGCAGGGGTAAAATCCAACTTACGAATTAAATCAAGGGACAGCTAGGCTGTCCCTTTTTTATTTGCGGCTTGCGGATATTCCCTGATCTGGGCTTTATAGAGAGTCCGCAGATTAAGAAAAAACGGGTGATAAAGTTCCGACCTGAAATCAGGGAATGCCCAAGGGTAGGGCAGGAAGCGCCCTTTTTCGTAGTGCAAGGCCAGATCAGCGTAAATTCCATGGGCCAGGTAAATTTTATGGATGCCATACTTTGCCGAAGCCAGTACCACTTTATCAAAATCAACATAACCGACATCTAAGTTGACGCGACGCTGACCTTCGACGGCAAGATCGATTTCAATCTGGTTAGTGCGGATTTTCGAGGGCGCCAGATCGTCGGGTAGTCGTAAGGGTTGAAAGGCCAACAAGCGACGCCAGATCGGCCTCCCCATTTCCGCGTGGTAATAATCTGTCACATCAAATGAAAAATCAGCACTGATCAAGTCGGTAGCGCCAAACTGTTTTTCCAATAAGGTACAAGCGCGACGCAATCGGTCGGGATCAGAGAATAGAGCCGCGACAAAGAATTTGACTGGTTTGGGAGAAATCGTTTGCATGTTATATTCTGAGATTCGTTTACGGATGCAAATTTCGTTTATTGGGGATCAATATCAAAAAAGGTTGTCAGGCGAAGTCGGAGAAGTCTGGTATGGTTGTTTTAAACCAATTGCCTCTTTGCCGGAAAAATCTTTATATTCCTGCGCAGTAAAAGTATCATATGAATAAACCGGCTGATAGTAAAATCAATTGACGGAAATATGGGAAAGTCCCGCACCACCTGGATCAAAGTCTTCATCTTTACCATCTTGGCGGGGATAATTTTATATTGGGGCTTTCAGCAAATTCAGGCCCGTCTACCGCGTAAACTCGTCAGTATCATATTGCCTACCAGGATTAAAGTCATGACTTATGCGATTAATTATGGCAACGGCAATGACGGGATTCATTCTTTGCCACGGATCGCCAAAGTAATTCGTTCGGAATCACCCCACCTGGTTTGTCTGAACAATGTAGATTACAAAACCAATCGCGCCATGAACGAAGAGCAGGCGCGCAGGTTGGCGGCTGACCTGGGGATGAATTTTACATTCGCGCGCAACAGCAGTCTGGACGGAGGTTGGACGGGGAATGCCATTCTGTCGGAATTCCCGATAGAATTTGCCGAAAATAAAATCTATAAGGAAGGATACAGCCGCGAAACTAAAAGCCTCCTGCATATCATTATTCGCAAAGGCGAACGGCGCTTGCACTTTTTTGGTACCGAACTGAGCGCCGATTCCCTGCGAAGCGCCAATCAGATCAAGGAGCTGTTGGATTTCGTTTTTGACTGGGGCAGTGAGGATCCGATCATTATCTGTGGTAATTTTAATTTAAGGCCGACTCATCGTCGGATACATGAAATGGCCTATTATTTCAATGATGTCGGACTGTATTTAAGGGATAAACCTGCAACCTGGCCGGCTCAAAATCCACAGACTCGCTATGATTACATCTTCATTAACAAATTATTATTGCCAGTCGCCATTTCTATTCCAGATAACGAGCTGACGCAACTGGCCTCGACTCATCTGCCGGTTGTCGCCCAGTTAAAATTTGTGGAATAAATATTTTTTATTGATAAATCAAGGAGATTCGAGTATGCAATATGGTTTTTTAAACCAATTAGGAATTAGAGAAATTAATCCCGGTGCCACAACAGGCGGGGCAGATGGCTGGTTAAAAACGCGCGGCAAAGAGCTTATTAGCGTTTCACCGATTGATGGAAAGCCGATTGCGAAAGTGACTCAGGCCAGTCGTGAAGATTATGAAATTGTAATTGAAAAAGCGCGTCGGGCTTTTCTGCAATGGAGTATGTGGCCCGCCCCGCGACGCGGACAGGTCGTGCGGGAAATTGGTGAAATTTTACGCGATCAGAAGGAAGCATTGGGACAGCTGGTGACCCTGGAGATGGGCAAAATTAAGGCCGAAGGATTGGGCGAAGTACAGGAAATGATTGACATCGCGGATTTTTCGGTAGGACAGAGCCGCATGTTGTACGGCTTATCCATGCATAGTGAGCGTCCGCGCCACCGGATGTACGAACAATGGCATCCATTGGGAGTGGTAGGGGTCATTACGGCTTTCAATTTCCCCGTGGCGGTCTGGTCATGGAATTCGCTCTTGGCGGCGGTCTGTGGCGATGTGATTGTGTGGAAACCCAGCTCCATCACGCCCCTCACGGCGATCGCAGTTCAGAATATCATCGCCCCTGTTATCGATAAATATGAAATAGCCGGAGTATTCAATCTGGTAATTGGCAAAGGTTCGGAAGTCGGCGAAGCTATGGCTCAGGATCGCCGTATCCCATTGATTAGTATGACCGGTAGTACGGAAATGGGGATCCGGATCGGAGAAGCCGTCGGTAAACGCTTGGGGCGTACAATCCTCGAACTCGGCGGAAACAACGCCATCATCATCGCTGAGGACGCCGACCTTGATCTGGCTCTGCGCGCAACGCTTTTCGGCGCAGTGGGAACGGCCGGACAACGCTGTACATCCACGCGGAGAATTATTATCCAAAACAAGGTGAAAAAGCAGTTCACTGAACGGCTGGTCAAGGCCTACCAGCAGGTAAAAATTGGCAATCCCCTGGAAGACGGGGTGCTAATGGGGCCGGTAGTTGAACCCGGGGCTATCACAGCGCTTGAAAATGCCATCGCCGAATGCCGAAAAGCTGGCGGACGCCTGCTCTGCGGTGGGGAACGTTTGACAATTCCCGGTCTCGAGGGTGGCTACTACGTCAGCCCGGCAATAATGGAAGCCAGTAATGATTATCCGATCGTCAAAGAGGAAACTTTCGCTCCCCTGCTGTACATAATCAGTTACGAAAATATTGATGAGGCGATTGCCATACAGAACGATGTTCCACAAGGTCTGAGTTCGGCTATTTTTACACGTTCCCTGCATCAGGCCGAGCAATTTCTGTCGACCTGCGGGTCCGATTGCGGCATCGCAAACGTCAATATCGGAACGTCGGGGGCTGAAATCGGTGGTGCGTTCGGGGGCGAAAAAGAAACCGGCGGCGGACGCGAATCAGGTTCGGATGCTTGGAAACAGTATATGCGCCGGCAGACCAATACGATCAACTGGAGCAAAGACCTACCATTGGCGCAAGGCATTAAATTTGACGTGGATTGACAATAACTGATTGCACATTATCTATATTGCATGGTGAGTAAGCAATCCCGTCGGGCAGTTTGGTATGCTGGAATCAGTTAAGACCATGACGAGCGGCGTATTATACCTCGTTGCCACACCGATCGGGAATCTTGGCGATATCACGTTGCGCGCCTTAGAAATACTGAAAACCGTGGATCTGATAGCCGCGGAAGACACCCGCCGCACGACTATTTTGTTGCACCATTATAATATCAAGAAATCCTTGATCAGTTATTATGAAGAGATTGAGGAACGTCGGAGTGGAGAGTTATTAGTTAACTTATTAAATGGCAATAAGATCGCTCTGGTTACGGATGCCGGAACTCCGCTGTTGAGTGACCCGGGCTACCGTCTCGTCGAAAAGGCTATCCGACAGGGTGTCCGCGTCGAAGCCATTCCCGGAGCGTCCGCCATATTAACCGCCTTGAGTGCTTCGGGATTAACCACCGACCGTTTCGTGTTTGAAGGCTTTCTGCCCCGGAAAAAGGGACGTCAGACGAGGTTGAGGGAACTGGCCTGCGAACCGCGGACGATTGTACTGTTCGAAGCCGCCAACCGCTTGCTCAAAACCCTGCAAGAATTGGTCGAATATTTCGGTGACCGGCAGGCAGTCTGTGCGCGGGAGTTGACTAAAATTCATGAAGAATATCGCCGCGGGAAGCTGAGCGATATTTTGGCGTACTACTCAAAAAAAACTCCTAAGGGTGAGATTGTGATTGTTATGGCAGGGAAATCCAAAACCACACTGATTAATCCTAAGTTCTCTCAAGTTAAATGAATAGTTCAAGTTCGTCACGCCAGACCACCGTCGCACTTGTCAGATGCTCGAGTTATGAAAATAACGAAGTTGAGCAAGTAGTCAGACGGGGTATTGATCTGTTGGGAGGAGTGCGGCAATTCGCGCGGTACGGTGAAAAAATACTGCTGAAACCGAATTTGCTGAACGCCCGTCGTCCAGAGTTAAATGTAACCACGCATCCCGCAGTTATCCGAGCGGTTGCTCAGACGTTAAAGGATGCAGGGATAGCAGTTAGTATCGGTGATTCCCCTTCCCGGGGGCGCCTGGAGGAGATCTACCGAATTACAGGAGTCAGGGATTTAGCCGCGGAACTGAATCTGATAATTGCCGATTTTGATCACGGAAAAACAGTCTCATTCCCTGACGGGCGGCAAAACAAACAATTTTTTATTGCGGAAGGTGTATTGGCGGCAGATGGTCTGATCAATCTACCAAAATTCAAGACTCATCACCTGACCCGCCTGACCGCAGCGGTCAAGAATCTGTACGGCTGCATACCTGGTCTGAATAAGCTGGAGTTTCATGTTCGTCTGCCCAGCGTCGAAGAATTTTCAAGGCTACTGGTGGATTTGAGCGCTTACTTAAAACCACGCCTCACTATTCTCGATGCGATTGAAGCGATGGAAGGTAACGGACCGGGTAGTGGTACGACTCGGAAAATGAATCTGATTGCGCTTTCTGTTGATCCTGTGGCGCTGGATTCGGTCATGTGCCACCTGGTTGATTTGTCGCCGGAAATGGTCAGGACAAACTATTATGGCGAGCAATTCGGTTTAGGAATCAGTGACCTGAGCCGTATTCGACTAATTGGAGATGCCGCGGAGGAGTTTATTCTCCCCGATTTCGATGTTCAGCGGGCGCCTACGATGCGGTTCAATTTAGCCTGGCGTTATCGGTTTTTAAAAAATTTCATTTCGCCCCGACCGGTGATTGACGATGACAAATGTCGCAAATGCGGCGATTGCGTAAACCAGTGTCCTCTGCAACCGAAAGCACTGCGGTGGTCAGATGAGGGAAAAAGTCGACCACCAGTCTACGATTATTCGACTTGTATTCGTTGTTTTTGCTGTCAGGAAGTCTGTCCCCATTCAGCCATTACGGTTGAGACGCCGCTGACCCTCAGATTGCTTGAATTCTTTTATCGCGTTTTCACCCGGAGTTGACATGTACGTTAAGTTTTATTTAGGGACTTCGGTGATAATGCTGGTTCTGGCCTTTATTCTGTACTATCAGGGCCGCTGGGCTCAAAGCCTCCTGCGCAGTATTGCCAGACATGATCTTTTTTTCATCCCCGGAGTGTTTGAAATCGCTTTGGCCCTTGGTACTTTGTATTATCGGAGTTCTGCCTTTTTAAAATGGTTTCCCTATCTGACCGGGCTGTTACTTTTTGCCGACGGAATACTTTACGTGGCGGCATCGCATCGACTAAAAGACAACTTTGTTCTATTTATCGAGGGTGAGCCGCGACAGCTCCGGCCCTTTGCGATCATCACCTTTTTATTAGCGTTTGGTTATTTTTTTTCCGGTTTTAAATTAAAGTGACTTTTTTCGGAGATTTCGCGATGCGCATAAGCAAATGGTTACGGATCGGTTTGCCCTTCTTAGGTTTTATACTGCTGGTCAATTGCGAAAGGCGGCACCTCATCCTACAGCCGACTAAAGACGATGGTAGTTGGTTTGTACTCTCAGAACGCAACTTACCTACCCGACCTCAACACCTGCATCATGCCCGGCGTTACGGACGTCGGGTTTGTGGTTTTAATTATTTTGTCCTTAAAGGGATTGATAAAGTACAGGCGACGGCCCCGGACGGGGGAGGTTATTTCACCGGCAAGGACGCCAAACCGACTGAGTCACCGATCGGCTATGAACTGCAGCTGTTTGGGAAA
>Ga0209609_10000038_pt1 | contig 66371 bp, 59 predicted proteins | sample LakKivw325mmetaG_FD_184136 | JGI IMG/M metagenome (GOLD analysis project Ga0209609, IMG submission 184136) | Anoxic lake water microbial communities from Lake Kivu, Rwanda to study Microbial Dark Matter (Phase II) - Lake Kivu water 325m metaG... | ecosystem: Environmental > Aquatic > Freshwater... | reverse complement strand
CTCCTGCACTGTATTCCAAGGCGTCTCTTATGGGTGCCTGCGATACGTCTGAACCTACGGCAACTCCATAATCTATGGTTCCAGATTTGATCTGGTCCATGATGTAGGTGACAGCTTGCATGCCGGCGTTGCATGCGCCCTCCAAATCTGCGACGAAGACATTATCCCCCATCCCGGTGAAGGAGGCAACGTGCCTAGCTGCAAGTCCGACAGCGTACGGTTTCGATTCTGTTCCAACGGCTACAGACCGTATCAGCTTCGGGTCAACCTGAGCCATTCTCAGTGCGTTCTCAGTGGCCTCTGTGGCTATGGTTGTAGTATCCTCAGAGTAGTTTGCTACGGATTTGTATCTTAGAAGTAGACCGTCTCTAACTTTTGCGAGTAGTTCATCTAGGTCCTTGCGTCGTGCCTCTCGCTTCTTGACTATTTCAGCCGTTGGAACTCTTTCCATCGGGATACAGACGCCATATCCCATGATTCCGACTTTCTGTTCCATGAGGCTTCACCGCTTAGTCCTAGCTGTAGATATGAGCGATCCAGCTTCACCGCATATAACGGTTGTTTTCTTGGGTACGTTGCCTGCCTGTCTTATATGCTTGGTTCTTGCGTTCCCTCTGTATCTGGACAAGTAGCAGAGTGAATGTGGATAGAACTAGCAGAACCAGGTGAATCTGCCCTGGCATGATCTCGGGTATAGCGTGGGCGTAGTCCTTCATGTGGAAGTCTATCTCAGCCTCAGACGCAGGCGAGAGGTAGAGCGATTTCGTCACGCTCTCGAACCCAACATGGCCCGCAGTGACCGAATAGGATCCTTCTGGGGCCCAGATCTCATACTTACCATCCAAGGTTGGTGTAAAGTATAGATTTGGACCGATTAGTGATACGGAACTCCACGAAAGTGGGGCTATCAGCCCGAAGATGTTGTAGTAGTACACCGTCCCCTTCAGGTGGGCCATCCTCTCCATAACTATCGATAGAGTCCTCTTTCCCTGAGGTGTGAGGGTTGCGGTTGACGGTTCGGTTTGCTCATATCTTGGAACATATACTTTGACACTCAATTGTCCAGGTGGCAAGCCTCTGTCAGATTGAAGGATGCCGTCGGTTGTGTGAAAGTAGTTTGCCCAACGAACGGTAAATGTTCCATAATACCTGTCGAGTCCAGTCACATTTAGGAAAGGCGTTTGAATCATACCGGAGTCTGTGATCGTCCACGGGCAACTCAGTTCAGTGGCTCCCATCGGTACATAGCCTGTCGAAGCGCCCACCAATAGACCGTCAGCATCATAGACTTCAATTCTAACAGGGGTTCGAGAGTCGTCTCGAAGCTGGAATTCGGGAAGGGGACTGAAGAGCCGCTCGGTCTTGAAGCAAATGTCCAAGATCAAGGTGCCACCGACCAACAGGTCTATCTGCAGATCGGCTGTACCCACACCCACGCCGGGGCCGCCTCCCGGTATAACAACTTCTACAGTTTCACTTGGAAGATATCCGGTGGTGTAGACTTTGAGCAGGTACTCCTGGGGCTGGAGCGCCTGGTCACGAGCTCCGGTGATATAGGGGAGTAATGTCCTTGTCAGGTCGTACCAGTCTACTCCACCATAAGTTCCGGAAGCGGTGAAGGAGTTTGGGGTCTGAGCCAGCAGCATGTACCCGTATGCTTGACCGGACTTGTCATATATCAGGACCGTTATGTTCTTGGATGGGTTGTTCCAAGTGACGGGAACACTTGGTTGCTGCCAGTTCACGGACCGCAGTGTGAGGTTTATTCGGCCTCCTTTATAGACCTCAAAGCTGGTTTGAGTCACGCTATCACAGCCGTGGGTGGTTGCGGGGGTCACGAATCTCTGCAGATAACCATCCATAGTCACCTTGACGAAGTACGTTCCTGGAAGAAGTCCGTAGTCGGGGGGTTCGACGCTGCCCTTGAGAAACTCTCTTACGGCCATTGGTAGGAGGGGGTTCGCCGGTTGGTTGACAAGGTACTGGTGGAGTGCAAATCCGGTCACTACAACTTGCGTCTGACTGCTGCCTTTGGGGACTAATGTTAGATTCGTACCCCAAAGAGTTCCAGTCTGATCGTACACGTCAGCAACCAAGACGTGGTCTCTGTCTGACGGAGCAGCAGCACCGCCTTCAACATCCTTCAGGTGAACCGTGGTCACTATCTTGCCTGTTCTATGAAGATCAATCCTTAGAAGCACTGACGAGGTCTCGTTGAACACGCCGACACGGTACTCTTCAAGCTGAACATACTGATTCACAAATGACCTTATCATGTAGTCTCCATACCCAATGCCTGAGACGTAGCCTGCTCCGTCCTGAGGTATGTGGCCGTCGTACTCTGAGAACCAGACGCTAAAATTGAAGTTGGCTTCGTCTGGATCGGTAATCCCAGTAACATTGACAACGGACTGACCATCTACCTTTGATAGGACTGTTTTGAACGGCCTGGGGACCGTAACCCATCTTTGATAAAGACTTGGGTATGTTTGATATCCGCAGGCAACTTGTGTTGCTAATGTGAAAGTACTTGGGTCAATTGGCGTAACTTCACCCGTAGTCAATACAGCGTCAAAACCAGGCGGTAACAGGGAGTCCGCGGAGACTTCGGTGGAGTTGACATTGAGCACCAGTGTTGCAAATGGAATGCCGGAGATGATCGACTGGTTGACTAGTAGGGAACTCACCGCATACCCGTCGACTGTTGCTTTGTATGCTTTGGGTGAGAATGGGTCGAGAAAGGTGAGGTTACCCCATCGTATAGGGCCCAATTCACATTTTGACCAGACTATTCCTGTAATGTTTGCTCCTCTGCACAGATAGATGTCGATGCCCTCTAGGGATTGGCTTGGCCTCACGTTGACCTGCCTGCTCAATTTTACCGGTGGATATCCCTCGGCACTTGCCGTGACATTGTATATTCCAGCCTCAAGACCATAAATGGTGTAGTTGCCTTGGGCGCTTGAGTTTACGTAAGCCATTCCTTTGACTGTTGCCCCAAGGTCCGTAATGCCTTCAACGGTTACTTTCCCAGAGGCGCTTATTGGCCTGCCAACGTAGTAATAGTAGTCATATCCCCTCTGGCAGGCTAGGAGGCGGCCTGATATGTAGGCAGGATTCAGGCTTGAGGATACCACGACCGTCGGGAAATTTCCTGAACCTATGGAGGAAGGTGTATCGTAGGTCGATGACTGGGTAAATATTTTGAAGAAGTATCGTCCGCATATCTGTGGAGCCTGAATGTCCAGGACCCTCACGTAGTGTGTGCCTTTACTGATGAGGTTTGGCGAGTAAGGGTCGCCTGTCTGGTTTCTAACATCTATCCTGTACCAAAGGGGTGCAATAGTATCATTATACCTTAGCTTTTGGACCTGCACATTCCTATAATCATTAGTCACGCTAGTCCAGATGTTCGTGGTGTTTCCAGGTATCAACCCTCCAAATTCAGGAGGCACATATGTTTGGATGAGATACTTCGGAGCAGACAGGTTAATCTGGAAGAGGAGATCGCCTCTCGTCCCTGTGAGGACCATGCTGAAGTTATGTTGCCTACGGACATCTTGGTCGCTCGCACCTAGATTCAGTGAGAATCTTCCGGGAGATACTGAGGCAGTTTCGGAGACGGCTAGGTCACAGAGCTTCAAGTGTGGTAAGCAAAGAAGAAGAAGCAGAACTGCGATGACGCTTCCGCCTATTCTGGACATGCCCCTCTTTCATCCACTGAAGTTTCTGGAGCCTCTGCTCCGTGATCTTTCAATTCTCAGGGATCTTGCTACAACTCGACGACCCTTTTTGAATCGACAGCGCTAGGATCGATCCGCTCTTTCCCGAACAGCCATGAGTGATGGTCAGGAGGGTGCCGTTCGGTCTATCTCGATCCGTGATCGCCTTCTTACTCGTCTTATGATAAGTGCAGTAGCTACGAGAATGACCACCAGAGTTCCTCCAACAACATATGGAATGTTCCTGAGAAACAGCTTCATAATATTGGTCGTCTCGGGTTGCGATGTGGCGTTCTGAACAGAGATCTCATATGCCATGGTGATAACATCCGTATGCCACACGTATCTGCCGTCTTGATAGTTTAGCTCAACCTCAAGTTCATGTGATCCTGACTCAACCTCAGGCAGTACCGCGGCCGAGAGGCTGAATGGGAAAGGTGAGTTAGGGTCTATCTGTCCTATGTACGAACTGCTCTCTCCAGTCAACTGGAGCTGGGTACTGTTCCGAATTGTGATATTTGAGTACATGGCGGGAGTGTTGCCTATGTTGAGTATGCTTCCTGAGACAGTTACGGTTGAACCTGGGTTTGCAGGATCTGGCTCTAGAAGTCTGTCAAAAACCTGCACCTGTACCCATCCATATATGCTGAAGCCGATCGAGTGGTCTTCAGTTCCGTAGTATACGTAGCCAAGTTCCTTGTATTGCATGTTCATTGTTGCGCTGACGGTACTCTTGATGGCGCTGGCTGGTGCCCTGAGCAAAACGTCCATTGTGACCGAGTTTCTGCTACGGAGATATGAAAAGTACCAGTGGTTGTCTCCCGACATGATCAAAGGAGGTGTTAGAACCAAGGTTAGACCAACATCGTAGACATCGTCTCCTATGTTAGTGACATTTATTCTCAACATGTTGTCTCTTTCCGCGACTAACTCGTTTCCAGAGACTTGAACACTGAAATGCAGGGCCTTGGGTGCGCCTACTAGGGTGGCTTGTGGGAGACCTACCACAGCCAGTAGAATGATGACTGAAGCTAGTTTGCGTGAGACCAATTGGCTCAACCTCCTAGGCGCGTGCTATAATCATTCAAATATCCCCTCTCTAAAGTTATGTTTAACCTTTTTTTGCCTTATCTCCAGCAGGGAAAGTGGTAAATGTTAATAGTTGAAGAACTAAGGTATGTAGGTGGTAATCTGATTGAGCAAATGGCAACGCAGGTACATCCCAAGCCAGAAGTTTGTGGGGATGCAGGTTGTTGACTCTAAGGGTGCTATCGTCGGAAGCGTGAAAGACCTTGCAATAAGCATTGGTGACAAGGAGATTCTGCTAATTGTTGGAACAAAAACCAGCGGTGACATTGAGGTTCCCTGGTCTGATGTCGGCTCGATTGAGGATGTGATCCTCTTATCAAAACCTGCAGAAGGTCTTAGTGGTCCGCCAGCTCCAAGTCCTCCACCGCCAACAACGATAAAGTGCAACTCGTGCGGTGCCACCTTGCCGGCACATGCGAAATTCTGTGCGAAATGTGGTTCACGTATGAAGTAGACAAGGACGATCGCGATTTCTTTATAGTTCAGCGGGGTGTTTCCCCTCCAGATATTGTCGAAAGAAAACTTTAGGGTGGAAAGTCGGTTTCCCGAATCTTGTCAAGACCCGATTGGTTGGGGCTTGGTCAGCAATGGGGCCAAGCATCCTTAACGGCAACTGACAGACACAAGCTTGGCAAACCATGAAATTGGATAGAAGGCCATTCATGGATAATTACGTCTTTCCAGATTCTGGAGCAGCCCCTCCACAGTAAGTATGTTTCTTGGGACTCTGGCTTGCCAGTCTATTGGCAACTATCTTGACGGTTGGCGCGCCGGCACCTTCTCGCTTCTAAGTCCATATTTCTCGAAACAAGAAAGGGAAACTAGGACCTAAGTCCGCCAGCGTCTAACATAGATGGGTGAACGCTTAATCACAGGTGTCAGCGCAGTCAACAGGGCCGTCGCGATCACTGCCAAGACTATTATGTCGCCTACAACCCATCCTGTAAAGACTACTGGGAAGAGGCCGGCTGGAGGCGGGGACAGCCCAGGTATGAGGGTGAGGTTCCAAGCTCCCAGAGTCCACTCAGAACCGATGCCAGTATCACCCCCGAGACGACGTATGCTAACCAAGTTCTCTTGTCGCCCATGAAGGCACCGATAAGGATCCCGAGGGTGGAGAGAGCCAAGCCGGAATATGCGGCGTAGGTGCATATTGAGAGAAATGGCTCTCCGAAAGTCGCGCCGAAGCAGACCTGTACAATAAACCCAACTACCAGCAGAGCTATGCCGACAACAACATGAGGCTTAATACTCTGCCTGCAACGGGTCGCCCAACAGTGAAGTCAGGATCTACTTTGAGCATCCTGAAGAACAGCAGCGGCATCAGGCTCCAACAGATCCACCGTGGATCAGACCGAGGACAGCAGGGATGAGTATCCGCTCGGCCACAGGCCGAGAAAGAAACAGCTGATGTAGCCTGCTAGGCAACCCCAGATGCCCATCTAGATCGCAAGTGGAACGTATATCGCGGCCGCGACGTAGAGAGCTGAGACACCCGGAGCTCCCAAGACCGGAAATATGAGGGAAGAAACAACGCCCAAGACGTAAGACTGCTGTCGCAAGGGCGAACGACACCAGATGCATCCGGGTGACCCGCCTAGGTGGAATGTCCTCTCCTTTTTCCCCAAAACCCGACATATTTCAGCTCCAGAACCACCCACCTCCCAATCCAGATTAAACACTTTCTACGGTCGCCATTCAGCGGACAGAAAGCCCAAGTGTCAACCCCCCCTAGGGGGGGTGGGGGGTGGGTCCCCGTCTCAAGACAGAAAAAGGAAAAGACCGGAGAGGAAAGTGAATCTGAAAGGGTCTGTCTGCTCGACTAGAGCACGGCGTCTTTAAGGGCACTCCAGCAACCACATTCAGGTTCAATCGGGATCTTCGAGATCACAGCCGCAAATAGCTTCTTGGCATTGCCGACATTCGCCTTCATCACAGACAATATCTCCTCCACGCTGACCGGCTTCTCAGCCCAGACGTCATAGTCAGTCACAAGAGCTATGGAGCCGTAACAGATCTCAGCCTCCCTTGCAAGGACACATTCTGGGAAGACGGTCATGCCAACGACGTCAGCCCCCCATTGCCTGAAGAGGTTACTCTCAGCCTTTGTCGAAAACCTAGGGCCCTCTATACATACGTAGGTTCCACCGTCATGAATAGGGAGGCCCAAAGACCTTCCCTCTTCAACAAGCAATCCGCAAAGCTCAGGGCAGAACGGATCCGCAACCGAGATGTGGCAGACCTGGCCCCCCTCATAGAAGGTGCTGGGCCGCGACTTCGTCCTGTCTATGAATTGATCCAGCACAAGGATACTGCCATACTTGTACTTCTCAGAGAGGGAACCGCAGGCGTTAGACGAGAGTATCCGCTTCACACCAAGCTGTTTGAGAGCCCAAATATTTGCTCGATAGTTGACATTGTGCGGTGGGATCTGGTGGCCCCTCCCATGTCTCGGAAGGAAGGCAACCTTTCTGCCCATGTAGCCTCCAAGGGTCACCAAGTCACTTGTCCTTCCATAGGGCGTGTGAACCTTAACCTCATGAGCATCCTCAAAGAAGTCTTGGTCGTAAAGTCCAGACCCACCTACTATCGCTATCTCAGCACTGTCTTTCATGAAACCACCTTTAGCTCAAACTCATCTATAAGATTTCGAGTAAGAAAAACGTCGCTTATAGGAGATGGCTCGTCACCTACGGCCTCAATCAGGAACCCTTATTACTCTACAGGTTAGATTTGGAAGAGCTTGTTGTATCTCGACTGTCCACAAGTCTGGTGAGAAACCCTGTCCGAGTTCAAGTGTGAAGTGATGGATTGGAACAGGTTCTACTCACTCGCCCGAACAGTGGCAAGAAAGATAAAGGGTTCAGGCTACAAACCTGATGTCGTCATAGGGCTGGCGCGTGGAGGCTGGATATTCTCCCGCGTCATCTGCGACTTTCTGGGTGTGAGGGACCTTCTGAGCGTCAAGGTCGAACACTGGGGAATAACGGCGAGTCCCGACGGTGAGGCACGAGTCAAATATCCATTGTCAGTCGACCTTTCCGGAAAGAAGGTCTTGGTAGTGGACGACATAACAGACACAGGAGAAAGCATGAGGAAGTCTGTTGAGCACGTCAAGACACTCGGCCCAGCAGAGACGAGAACAGCGGCTCTAATGCATATAGAAGGATCAAGATTCATTCCGAACTACTATGCCGAGGAGATTAAGTGGAGATGGGTCATATTCCCATGGAACTTCGTAGAGGACCTCTGCAACCTAATTCCCAAGGCGCTCATACTGACAGGTGACGAAATAGATTCTGAGGCTACAAACGCCAAGTTGAAAGAGAAATTTGATATCTCGATGGATCCAAAGACGCTCGATGAATTGTATCACGAATGCAAGAATAGGGGCCTGCTCCAGAAGTAAACTGCAGCATCTTTCGCAACTCCTGTAGCCTCAGTGTGGGTTCGCGCTGTTCACCGCAATCCTTTGGCCGAGGAGTATTACACATAAATGTTAAATTTACTATATGCTCGCAACTAACAAAACGTAACCCTTCCGCGATGTGGATCAAACCATGACTTGGACTTTCGAAACGGCGGCGTTATGGGCCGTAGTTGCCACAGCCGTGTCTGCTCTAATATACGCTATTTTGCTGGCACGCCAGACACTGAAGGAACCCACGGGAACAGGGAAGATGCTCCAGGTGTGGAGCGGAATATCTAAAGGAGCCAACGCCTACCTGAAGAGACAGATTAGATCAATACTCTCAGTCATAGCGGTTCTAGCTATTGCACTCTACCTCTCCTCAGTTCTGGTGGGCGGGCCACTATCAATCTCCATTGGGAGAGCCTGCGCCTTCCTCATGGGCGTTACCTTCTCCGGTCTTGTCGGTTACCTCGGAATGAATATGGCAGTCAAAGGAAACATAAGGGTGGCCGAGGCCTCACGCCGAAGCTTCCACGACGCCTTGAGGATCGCATACAGATCAGGAACCATAACTGGAATGTTGACCGACGGCTTAGGCTTACTCGGCGGCACCATGATCTTCATGATATACTTCAAGGACGCGCCCGAGGTTCTTCTAGGATTCGGGTTCGGCGGCACCCTCATCGCACTCTTCATGCGTGTCGGCGGCGGAATATACACCAAGGCTGCAGATGTGGGAGCCGACCTCGTCGGGAAAGTTGAGAAAGGAATCCCTGAAGACGACCCTCGCAACGCAGCCGTCGTCGCCGACCTTGTTGGAGACAACGTAGGCGACTGCGCCGGCATGGCCGCAGACATCTTCGAATCATACGAGGTGACAATAGTGTCGGCGATGATACTCGGCCTGGCCTTGGTGCCTTTCGATGTGAAGTGGATTATCTATCCGCTCCTCGTCAGGGCTATCGGCGTGATAAGCACAGTCATCGGAACCTACTGCGTCTCGCTCTGGCCACAAAAGATGGTAAAGGGCGACGCCTTCAAGGCTATGGACCTCTCATACGACCTCTCCGCGGCGATATCGGTAGCAAGCTTCTTTTTCCTTGCAGAACTCTACGTACACGACATCAGAGTCTTCGCCGCCACAGCCGTTGGAGTATTCTTGGCTATTGGATTCAATAAGATAACCAACCACTTCACAAATCCCTCCAAGAAACCTGTCGATGAACTTGCCCGAGCCTCACGGACAGGTGCTGCAACCGAGATACTTGGTGGGCTATCATTGGGCTTCGAGGCAACTGTCCTTAACCTACTGATCATATGCTTGACAATAATTGCCTCAGTCTTCTTCTTCTCCGGCTCGTCTGTCGTATTCACCATGTATGGTGTTGCTCTTTCCGGGATAGGGATGCTGACCCTGACCGGCAACAACGTCTCTATGGATACTTTCGGCCCAATCGTCGACAACGCCAACGGAATAGGTGAGATGGCCGGTATCGAACCTCAAGCTAGAAAGATCATGGCTGACCTTGATGCTTCAGGTAACACTACAAAGGCCGTAACAAAGGCTATAGCCATAGCTTCAGCTGTGATAGCAGCCGTCTCCCTATTTGGTGCATTCGCGGAGACCACAGGCCTCGAGAAGGTTGGGCTGAACATCGCTGATCCTATAGTCTTCGTGGGACTACTGGTTGGAGGCGCGTTACCTTTCCTATTCAGCTCGGTCTCTATACGTGCAGTAAGCAGAGCGGCAGGCTACATCGTCGAAGAAGTGAGATCTCAGTTCAGGATCCCCGGTGTTCTCGACGGGACCGTGCCCCCAGACTATGCTAGGGTTGTAACAATCTGCACCTCCGCGGCCCAGAAGGAACTCATAGGCCTGGCTCTCTTAGCCATATTGACGCCATTAGCAGTTGGCTTCATACTCAAGCAGGCTGCACTCGGAGCCTTCCTCGCAGGAATAATAGTGACAGGCCAACTCTTGGCCGTATTCATGGCCTCATCCGGAGGAGCTTGGGACAACGCTAAGAAGAAGATTGAGGACGGGTTCTATGGAGGAAAAGGATCTGAGGAACACAAGGCCGCAGTGGTCTGCGATACTGTAGGCGACCCGCTCAAGGACACCTCAGGACCCGCATTGAACCCAATGATCAAAGTAATCAATCTGGTCTCACTCATCTTTGCACCGATAATTCTAAAGTTTTCAGAACAGCCTCTCCTGAGCGGTATTACCGGCCTCGCACTAGCCATCGTAATTGCAGCTGTGGTCTGGTATGGTAAACGCGAGGGTGCCTTCACCAAGTTCCGGTCAAGGACCACAACCTAGGGAAAAGGCTTATATTTCTTGGCAGAAGAAGTCATGCCCACCAACAACATCGGAACTCTACGTAAACCACAATACTTGCACGCGTCGTTCAAGTTCTTCTAGGTGATCTTTTTTGCAGAACACGAGTAGATCATGTTTCGTCGGCTGTGAATCATTCAGGTGTGACCAGAGAGCCTTGGTCTTAAGGGGACAAACCGCCTACTGCAGGTTTGCCGATGAGGAGTGCTCTCCAAGTACCTGCAAGTATTCTAGGTGTGCGAGGGGAAGGTTGCTGCCCAATGGGGTATGTGGGCTCACCCTAAAGACTAGGACGCTTGAGATCAGGCCGGAAGAGTTCATTGACCCTATGGAGGTTCCAGACAAACTCGCGCAGAGAATAAAGATGAAGAAGCTCTACTGGAGAGACTTCCATGACAGTACTGGAGTTCTAGCCTTCAGAGTTCATTCCAGAGAGCCGCTGCAGGACTTTGACGACTGCGCAATGGTCTAGGTTTTCCAGACCTATGGCCTTTGCAGATTCATACATCTGGTAGGCTAGGTTGGTCATCGGTAGCGCAGCCCCTGATTGCGACGCCAGACTCATTGCAAGCGCCAAGTCTTTATGCTGTAGCCATACTCTAAAGCCTGGGGCAAAATCATTCTTTGCCATCTTGGCAAATTTCTGTTCGAAGGCCCAAGAGTTCCCTGCGCTCGTCCTGATTACGCTGTAAAGCAAATCGGGATCCACTCCCGCCTTCAACCCAAGGACCAGAGCCTCGCTCACACCAACAAGGTTGATCGCCACAAGCATGTTATTTATCAGCTTGAAGACTTGACCAGAACCTGAACCACCGACGTGATATATATTACTACCAATGGCCCGGAGAACGTCCATACACCTCTCAACAGTAGTCTCGTCTCCCCCAACCATTATCGAGAGGGTTCCTTTTTCAGCTCCAACCGTCCCTCCACTGACGGGAGCGTCTATCACCGCGACTCCTCTCTCATTGCATTCACTCGCCAATCGCTTTGATACAGCAGGGTCTATCGTGCTTGTGTCAACTATCACGCGCCCGTCTTTCATCCCCTCAACTAGTCCATTCTTCCCTAACACAACATCTTCAACCTGCTTGGAGGAGGGCAGTGACAACAATACAACAGTGGATGTTGCCCCAACTTCTTTGGGTGAATGCGCAATCCTGGCTCCAAGTGACTTGAGAGTCTCCATAGGTTCGTCTCTAATGTCGAATACACTCACGTCGAAACCTTTTCTCAAGAGATTCTTGGCCATAGGTAAACCCATTGCCCCCAAACCCACAACTCCGACATTGACCTTCCTTGCCGGCATCGCTAACCTTCCCTATGTCAAAGCATGAGATAATAGGTTCTATGAAATAGACTCCTGTGTGCCCTTTCGCTTTCTCTTCCACAATTTGGACGTGTCCTCGGCCAAGCTTTTGTGGCGCAGCTCCCAATACATGTGTCTGTCATAACACTCCGAACAGAACTTCTTCCTACAATACTCGCAGGTTCTCAGTTCTTTTTCCGGAAAATCTCTTGCACATTGGTCACATTTTGGCATGGAGATCCGCCCTTGATATTGCTTCTATGAGATGTAAGGGTGTCGTCCAACCTGAAATAAACACTAATCTCTCTGATCACCTATTAGCCTTTCTTGCAAAAGTCAGGTATCCTGTATGGCCTATCATGCGTGTTTCAGGTCTCGACTTTCCTTCCTCAACCCGAATGGGTCTGAGAAGCAGCTCACAAGTCTCAGTATCAATGAAGCCCTCATTCTTCAGGCATATCACAGTCCTCTCGACTTGATTTACGGTGGGACTGAACGAGGCGAGGTTTGCACCACCCTTTAAACAGGTGTATGCGTGAGGCACGACGTTCCAGGGATCGCCCAAGTCCAAGAAGACTGCATCTACGTCAGACTCGGCAAAGCCATCTCTGGCATCTGAGCATCTCAAGGTTACGTACTTGAGAAGTCCCATCTTGGCCAGATTGGATTCTGCTTTTCGAAGGAAGCCCGTATTGAGTTCGTACGAGTAAACGTGACCATCTGGCTTCACCATATTGGCCATCGCGGCCGTGGCTACGCCACTTCCTGTTCCTGCTTCGACAACTACTTTTCCGGGTTCCAGGTCAAGCCTCAGCATCAGAAACCCAATGTCCTTTGGATATAGTATCTGCGTAGGTCTCTCGAAGGAAGACAGTCGATCACATAGGGAAGGCCTCAGAATGTACAGTCTGTAGCCGGTTGACGTTACTACCGTGTCGCCAAAGGACTTGCCAACTAGCTCAGATAGTCTGACGATGCCCCTATGGGTGTGAAACTCCTTTCCAGGTGAGACATCCACCAACCATTTCCTTCTGTGGTCTAGCCACAGGAGAACAGCCGTTCCAACATCAATAGGCCCACTCAATCTATTTTGTCACTCCTCTTTCCCCGTTCTTCATCATGTTTTGAATATCTTTAACAACCTTCTCTCCAACAGAACGTGGCACAAACCGCAGAACTGAGGGTCTGTCTTTGCTTCGTAATGATATCCTCACAGTCACGCACTTGGCTCTGAGAAGTGCGAGCAGAAGACATAGAAGAATAGGAGTATTCAATACGAGCAGAGTGAAATGGTTCAAATCCTGAACATCTATGAGAGATACGACGTTTCTCGCAGTGGTGAAGAGGATCGCTTGAATGATCAAAATGAATATTGCAGTAACTAGTGGAGGAACTATGCTCTTCCCGTAGACCTCCACCGAGTGAATGTCTCTCAGAAAGATCGTTCTTCTAGGAGTTAAGGTGCTTTCAATTGTCAGCAGGTCCGACTCATAGATCCTAAACTTATGAGGCATTATCGAGACCTCAAGCCTACATTTACAGTAACAGCTGGGCATTTCAATTTGATTTCTTGTTAAGTGTTCACGCGTATCTGCTATGTCTAGCATTCGTGACGCTGGAAGTCGACGTTTATAGGAACTCTGCAATGTGACTGCGTGATTCATCTCGCTTTCACGCAATAAGCTCGACGGAAGGAGTCATGGCTTCAGATCTATGCAATTGAGCACTGTAAGATAAGCATAACATCACCACTGAAACATGCGCTCTATGCTCGGGCCTCTTATCTCATAGCTTCTGGAAGTATCAGAGACAAGACTTCTCTAAGATCATCGCCTTTCACAAGAAAGTCAGCGGCGTCCGCAGCCTCCTTACTCCTCGGGTTGAAAGTTATCTTAAGTCCTGCTTCTTCTGGCATGTCGAAGACATTGTCTCCGACGACGACCACCTCGGACATAGATATCCCCAATGAGGCGGCGATATCCCTAATGATCCTGGGCTTCTCGTCTATCGAAACATTCGTCTCTATCTCTCCTGTCAAGGCACCATCTGCTACCAAGAGCCTATTTGAGAAAGTAATATCTGCACCCAATTCCTTGGCCGCCCTCTCAGCAAGCACCGAGATGCCTGCGCTAACTATGCCCACTTTAATACCAGCTTCCTTTAGCTTCCTCACGGTCTCCACCGCACCATCAAAGTACTTGATTCTGGATGTAATTCCCAAGATCTTGGCCAACTCCGTACCCTTCCAGAGAGCGCAGTCTAACTCAGCCCATTTTCTATAGTCTATTTCGCCATCAAGATATTTTTGGGCAGATATCTTTCCAGCCTCCCATGTTCCCAGCTCCATATGGAGATGTCTCCAAACGTTGGGAGATCGTGTGAGCGTACCGTCTAGGTCAAATATTACCAGCCTTATTCGTCGGTTTGGATTCTGGAATCGCAACCGCAACTTCCTTCTTTCCATGTAGTTCAGGATGAAACAAAACACGAAATCAATGACTTCCAGTTAAACGTTTCAACAATCTGTTCTCGAGTGATACTTTTAATACAGGTATACTAGGGTGTGAAACGGGGCCTTGGAAGACCCGTTTCCGACCATAGCGTTCCTACGAGGCCTTCCTTAAAGCCTCAGACACAGCGTAGTTGACTTGGGGTAGTGCCCATAGCGAGAAAACCTTAAGATACCCTAGCCCAGCGGCCTTCTTCAGATGGATTGGATTTCCTTCCTCACGATATCCGCTAATAAAGGATTCTGTCAGGTGACGGATGGCTGAACTTGGGGCTGTTGCGTAATGGGCTGTGTAGTACAAGAACTCGGCTATGTCCCAAGCCAAATCGCCTCCTTTCCGTGCCTGTTCCAGGTCTATGATGTAGAGGGTTCCTGTAGGATCCTTGATGAAATTCTCTGGTTTGCTGTCACCTATCTGAATGCCCAATGAGTGAATCTTTGCAATATTTCTTCCAATCATCGCGATGTCCTCATAATGACTTTCCGGACACACATTCTGTCCGAAGATCTGTTTTACAATGTTGGCAATCGACTTCCCTTCTACGTATCTCTCAACTAGAATTCTGTCCTGCATGCTTACGTATAGTATCTCTGGGACTCGGATGCCGCTCTTTCTCAAGAGATGGTTCATTCCAAATTCGTTCGAGAGTCTTGCTCTCCCAGAAACACGAAATAGCTTTGTTCCAAGAGTGACAAGATTGAGTGTGAACCATTTAAAACCGTGCCAGTCAGTGAATCTCTTTGCGACCAGCCTCTCACCGTTCGCAGCTACCAGATAGACCTCATTTAGAACGCCTCCTAGGGGCGTGATGACTATCCTGGCGTTGGGCCTGATTCTGAAGATAATATCTCTAATAGACCCGCGCTCGTCAAGCGAAACCAAACCGTGGGCTGTCTTGAGATATAAGTGAACTCGGGGATCCTCAACCTGGACGTTCGAGCTCCTTAACAGTATTTCTCGCCAGATCTTGGCTGCTACCTCTCTTGATATGATCTCAGGAGAGACCAGACCCGCCCTCCCATGCATCATGTATGAAGATAGCGCTCTCTTACTTACCTCGACGACATTGACAACCCGGTCAATAGCTTTCCTAGCAAGAATCTTGTCGACAAAATTGTCTCTAATTAGGAATCCTTCACTGGTCTCATCAAGAATTCCATGTTGGACAAGCCTGTCGATCGCACTTCTGTATCCGGGCATGACCCTTGACATGTTTCTTTCTCGCAGGTTTGGTCCGAAAGTGTTCAGGTAGCTGTACCTTAATGGTGGGTAGGTCTTTGACCTCCGCAGTATCCGTGACAGCGCAAAATACTCAGGCCTAACGACTAAGCCCCTTGAGGCCTCGCCAAACTGGCGTACCAGGTTTTCAGTCTCTTCTTTGACCACTCGCTCCTTAATCTCTACCTCTTTCTCTGCTAGGTATCTTGTCCCTTCTAGAGCAACATACGGAAAAAGTACCCTCCCCGCAATGAACTCGCCCAGAGCACCTTTCTTGACATCAAGGGCGAAGAGTTCGTTATCAACCTCTAAGATACCAACCGCTAGATCACTCAGTCTCTGACGGCTGTATCTTGTACCGTTCGAGTATTCTTCGCATATTGCCATGCAATCGTAGAGGCTATCCTTCCTTGCGTACCCCGCAATCCTCGACCCATAGACTAACGCCGCAACTAGGTTATGGTCCTCGACCGCTTCTTGAACTAGCTCAGAAAGAGAACTTGCCGTCTTCTCATCCATGTATACTCTTAACCTAGGAATTCATTGTCTTTGCCTTGAATATGAGTGCGCCGGAGATGTTTTTATAGTCAAGCCCCATTAAGAGTCTCAGAGTATTTTGGGGAGACTGGGTCAAGCTTCTCTGTATGAGCGGATTTCACCGGGATGACCTTAATGCTGGGCAAGGCACTTTGGAGACGGGGTAGGATTTCGAACTTTCGGCCATATGCAGTCTTGACTGTCTTGTCTATATTGGTCTTGATCCAAACCTTCTCGATTCCTTCCGTTGAGTCCCAGAAATCAACACACTCAGTATTCATTGAGATCTTTTCGAGCACGTGGTGCGAGCCATGTAGTAGGGAACAGTCTGTTATCCAGAGACTATCCGGGAACGAAAGTCACATGGTACACTTCGTTGTATTCCACCTCCAAGACATATGGAGCACAACCTATTCTGTTGAAAGGGCAACTGAACTTGACTTCACCTTCGTTCCTTCCCACGCGTATGATGGGGGGTACGCGAGAATCAGTGGTGCTATAGTAGAACAATCAGGTATCGAGTCTGTAGCCTCCAGAAATGTCCACTTGGTGGAGTTAACAGTCAGTAGTTCGACCAATGGGAGCGTACTGAATGCCCAAGTTGCGGTGGCTGAGCGTAACGGTTATTCCTTCAGTGGCGAAGTTGCAGCATACGTGGTAGAGAATGGAATCAACATAGACGGTGTGCAATGGAATTCTGTTTACAAGGGCCAGTTGTTTAGGCAGGGGGTCTTTCTAAAACCAAATTCGTATATTGTCTTGTCTGGTAACTGGTCTATTTCACACGACAGCAAGCCCGACAACCTTCAAGTTGTAGCCGTTGCGTTTGACAAAAGCACAGTGGGCAGGTACGGTCCTTACGCTGTTCAGTCAGCATGTGACAAGGACAGCAGCGTAGTTATTCCAGAGTTCGGTGGTTGGCTACCGCTGCTTGTCACTTCAACCATCTTCATAACAGCTTTCATGTTCAGGAGGCTCCGCGTAAAGGGTAATCTAACCTCTTAGATGATTCAAGTAGGCTTGGCGGGAAGAAGACGAGTAGATGGAAGGAAAAGCATTTCGTCATGAGACTGCCCCCCTTGTTGCGGCTCTTCTTGCAAGCGTCGTCATAGTCATTCCAAGGTTTTCGCCAGGTATTCCACAAGGGGTCGATTCTGCAAGTCATCTCAGTAAGATTCTATTCATGGTCAAATCGTATGATTCGGTTGGCTACATTCCTTCATGGTATCCAGATTGGTACGGGGGGACCCCATTCCTCCTGCTGTACTCACCACTGAGCTACCTTCTGACATTTGCAGTCGCACTCACAGGCATAGGTGCAGTGACAGCCTACAAACTAGTTGATGCCATATTCTTTGTGATCGCTCCTGTGACAGTCTACTTCCTGGGTCGCGAACTCGATCTAGACGGTGAAGAGGCTGCATGGGGGGCTCTTCTTTTTGCATTGACCCCAACGGTTGTAGGAAGCTACCTGTTCTATGACAGGTTTCCAAATGTTGTGGCTCTGCCGGTCGCCTGCCTCTTTCTAACCTCTCTTGCCAAGATGGTGAAGGGGAGAATGGTGATCCAGACATTAGTTGCATCCATAATTCTATTCTCGGTATTGATTCTCATCCATCACCTTTCGGCGTTTTTGTCTTTGATCATCGCTGTTCTGGCGTTATTTTCATTTGCAGGCTCGTCTGCGAGATTCAAGACTCTTGCTCGGTTTTCAGCGGTCATAGTCGGTGCTGTCGCAATATCGAGCCCTTGGCTGCTCAACTTCATACAGGCTTCTTCACAGATCTTGGAAAACCCGTTCTACAACAAGAACGTCGAGTTTGCATTCATAAGACTCACCTACTCATTGTATAACTACCTAACAATTGAGCAAGGGATAATTCACTTCATTTTGGCCACCGCTGCAATTGGCATTTGGCTTTCAAGAAGTCATGGCAAGAATACCTGGCTTGCCCCAATGATCTTGCTCTTTCTCGGTATGGAAGTCTTTGAGGTTGGTTGGCCTGTTACGAAATGGATTGAATCTATTGGGCAAACCCTTGTCGTTCTTGCCTTGGTTCTGATGCTGGGTTTGGTATTACATGTCTCAAAGAAGGCTAGACGAAACGAACCCTCATATCTGTTTCTGGTATTATGGTTCACCGTATTCTTTTGGCTCAGCCTCGGATACTATGCGATGCCACTGGCCAACGTTCCTATCTTCCAAGTAGTATGGAGGAGCCTTGACATCCACAGGTTTTGGCTGTATCTTGCAGTCCCTATAGCTCTTCTTGCTGGCAAGGTAGCAGGGACTTTTTCACGGTCTTCAGTCAGGAGGTCATCTTCTGTTGGTCTCGCTACGATAGTGATTCTCATCCTTGCAGGAGCGACAATAAAAGCTGAGTACTCACTGACTCAAGATGTTAACCCACATCTACCCTACACAACGCTGAACTCGGAGATCCCACAGGAGTTGTTGGACTATTTCAAGTCGGAGAATGAATACGGCAGAATTCTCCCGGTGAGATGCCCAATGTGGATATATGTCTTGCCAAGCTACGCCGGAAAACCTTTAGTGGATGGCTGGTACCCTCAAGAGAAGCTTCTACCTGTTTTGCTTAACATTAGTGATTATAGAATAAATGATCTCGAAACCTCAGGCGGCAACAGAACGAGAATATGGGAAGGGCTTATCAGGAAAAATCAGGAACTTGGGATCCGTTGGGTGTTGATTGGCAATTCAAATTCAACTCTCATCAAGAACTTGTCCAATTCAACATTCAAGCAAGATGCCTTCATAAGATGCGGAACTAGCAACTTAACAGTGCTCAAGAACACTGTTGAGAATTCATGGGTTAGACTGAACTCAATTCCCAACACAGATGTCAGATACTACAGGCCGGCACCCGATAGGATACTAGTCGATATTGACCACTCAATGAAAGATGTTGAACTAGTCGTTAGGGAGGCTTATCATCCTAGCTGGAGTGCAAGAATCGACGGTGAAACGGTACCAATCCAAGCAACGAATGAGGGTTTCATGTCAATTCGGATCAAAACATCTCCATGTAGCGTTGTAATTCTCCACAGTAATCCAGCCAATCCCTATCTCTATTTATCTCTAGCAACCATAGGTCTACTGATATTGGTGTGGTTCTACTCTAAGACCATTGCCAGAAGAATGCATGGGGCCAGATTCTAAATGGAAAGTCCAAGGTCGGAATCGACTTCATTTGTCTCAGCCAGATATCAAGAGTTTGCTCTTAGGATCTTCTATGTCTTTTCAGCAGCTTTCCTCTTCTATGAGGCCTTCCAGAACTGGCTTCGAGGGAGGCTGGAGACTCATCCTGAGGTTGTGGTTCTTTGCGTTGTGACATATGGTCTGGCTCTGATCCTACTCACAATGTCCTTGTCATCTTTCAGATTTCTTAGGAAACTCAAGATCCTTCCTCTGATGTCGCTCATCTTTGTTACAGCATTCAGCATCTATGTTGTGGCAGAGGTACAGTACAAAGGTGTCTACAGGACAGATTCGATGGCCTTCACCCACTATGCATCGCAGTTGTGGATCTTTCCATCCTGGAACCCCTACGGTTCAGATCTTCAAAAGGCCCTAGAAATGTTCGCTGTCGACATAGATTATGTGACCTTGAAACCCGACGGAGATCTCATTACAAATCTCAATTATCCAGCACTTCACATACTATTTTTTACGCCTTTTGTCTACCTCGGCTTTCAAGATATGCGTTGGGTCACATTCGTATTCGAAGTAGCGACGGTCCTCCTTCTATATTGGAAATCTCCAGAAGAACTCAAACCTCTTATCATGATTCCATTCTTTGCCGGCTCCGATCTGGCAATAAACTTCACAGCAGGATGCCTAGGAGACTTCTTATGGGTTCTCCCTCTCACCCTTACCGTGTTCTATATCGAGAATCCCTTGGTCGCTGGCTTCACGTACGGCCTAGCAAGTGCAGTGAAGCAGGAACCTTGGATCTTGATGCCATTCCTTGTTACGTGGATCTGGAGGTCTTCTAAGAAATACAGACACCATAGGCTAGTGCCCACCACGGAGTTTCTCACAGCAACGGCCATTGCCTTCCTACTTCCAAACGTTTTTTTCATACTCATGAGCCCCAAATCGTGGATAGCCGATGTCACAACACCGTTATCAGGGGATCTAATAGTAATCAGCCAAGGCATATCGACCATCACCCAGAAGGGCCTCGTACCGCTTTCGAGATCGTTCTACGTAGTCCTCGCAGCAGCCGTGTTCCTACTTCTTCTGATCAACTACAACCTTTACTTTACGGAGCTCAAGAATGCGCTGTGGGCTTTCCCAGCAGTGATAATGTGGTTTACGCCCCGTGGGCTTCAAAACTATTTCATCTATTTGATCCCGATATGCTTGGCCGCGGCTGTAACTTGGTATCAGATATACCAGAAGGAGGAGTCAAATTGAGTTCCAAACTACGTTCAGCCTTGGCACTACTATCCCTTCTAATCGTCTCAGCAATGGTTGGAGTATCATTCTACCAAAGCTACGGCAAGAGTAACGATTACCCTCTGATCCTCAATCCGAAATTCAAGTACTTCACCAGAGACCCCATGACCGGAGGCTACAGACCCTTCTTATGGGAGGTAACCTACACCGAGGGCCCGAACGACATGACCTTCATACGTCATGATGTGGTAGAAGGTGAGGAATGCCTTGGGCTTCATGTCTACCAGGATGGAGCCAATGACACCTATAGCTGGGCCACTATCCACGTCAAACAGACATTCAGAGGAGAGGCTGTATCAAGGCTTTTCAGGTCACGGATAGGAATGCGGGTTTACCCAACCTTCAGCTTTGTCCAAGATCCTGTTTCGAAGGAACCTCGGAACGTATTCGGGCTGGAAATCAACGACGGAACACACCTGATATGGTTCATTTTCGCAGACAGCCCTGAAGAAGTCTACCAACTTCGAAACCACAGAATCGTAATTGTGCCCGCGCCCCTCAATCAATGGTCCAACATTGAGATAGATGTTGCCCATCAATACTTGGAAGCCGGTTGGGAAAAACCCAACGACCTATCTCTCATCCTTATATCTGGGGCAACAAAGGTGACCTATGGAAATTACGCTGGCTACTACAAAGAACTTCATGTCGAAGCCAAGCCGGACTCATTCGATGTAGCTGGCAGAGTGCTCAAATAGCAACCGACTTTATAACCTTCGACAACAATCTGGAGTCGAGCTAACTGGCGAGAGGGTGAGAGATCTGGGATTAATTAAACGTCTCAAGGTGTCCCTCGCTGAGAGGAGCGATCTTTACTCAGATCTATGGCATGTGGCAGTTGTACTGGCTGTTTGCGCCATTATCCTAGCACTGACCCCTGCACCAGCCTACATCATCTTCATTGGAGGAAGCATCATGGTGTCAATCTTTATCCTTCCAAAGGTAAAGCGCATAACAGACTACATGTACTCACTCTTCTCCTGGATATTCGGCACAACAGCTATTCTTGTAATGATCGTCTATGCCGTGAAAGCTGCACCGCCATACATCGTCGGTGACAACCTAGTGCTTGTTCAGGTTGAGGTCTTGCCGGGACTCTACATGAAACCGATAACGATATTCATGTTCTCCTTCTTCCTATGGTTCGTCTTTGGTCTGTATACGCCGTCATCAATAAGACGTTTCGAGCAGATGCTCCCCGACGTTAGAAGAGTACTGTACTCCATAGCATGGCTGGGGGTACTGGCAAGCGGTTTCGAATTGATCTACCACATCGTGGTTTGGTCGGCGGCACTTTCCGTGCAAGGGCTCCAGAATCCTGACATAATCGTGAATCCCTGGCCTCTGCGTAACATGACCCCGATAAACATAGTCTTCGCAACAAAATTGGTTGTCTTAGTATTCGTGCTGTCCTGCTTCATCATAGACTACCTTAAAATGATAGATTCAAGAAGATAGCTTCCCTTCAGAAATACTTGAACGTGGAATGATGTGGAAAAAGGTGCAATCAGGGTAGGTTCAATCTGGAAGAGTGATGTTTTCCTGCGAGGAGCACATCGTTGACACGAGGGTCTCTAGCGTTACTGCTCCTATCCCTAGTTATTGTAGGCTCCTTCATCGACAAGACTGCAGCGGAGCAGAGACTCGACTCGACAGAAATGGTAATCCTGTATGCGCACACAGACAATACTGTTGGCGTTCAGGGCGGAAAGATACTGAGCACTGCTCCACCTTACGGGCAGCGAAGATCCACAATTCTAGACAAGGAGATCAGTTTCATCCTATATCCATCTCTCGTTCAGGAGCTTAGTATAGAGGGCTCAGTAAACTACAGACTCTACCTACGGTCACCTGTGAAAAGAGTGGTCCAGCTAAACGTTTCACTTTGTGAAGTTAACGTCGAGGGAGGTAGCACGCGGGTTTCAAGCGCCGTTGTAGCCCTTCCAGTAGATAACCAAATCAATCAGTATGTTCTTGGCATTCCGATAATCCACACATTCGGCGAAGGATCCACAATCATATTCTCCATCATTCCTAGGTCTGATGTGTCGTCACTGGTGATTTTCTGGGACGAGGAGGGGACAGCCACCTATGTTGCCCTGCCGATCAAGCGGGCTTTCAACGTTCTTGATTTGCAGACGACGGATCCATATGATGAACCGATAGTTGGCGCCAACGTCACAATATCTATTGGGGGGAACCGTATTTGGACGGGTAGAACTGACTCGGAAGGCTGGGCGAGGGCCCTCCTACCAAAGTCACGAGAAACACTGCATGAAGTTATCGTGATATGGAAGGAGGCCGTCGTTAACAGAACCATCCACTACACCACAGAAGACGCGACGATCCGGCTCAAATGCAAAGTCTACAGCCTCGAGGTCTCTACACGGGATATTCTCGGCTTTCCAGTTGAGGGAGCAACAGTCACCCTCTCCAAGGGAGGTTCTATAGTAGGTGGAGGAAGAACCTCCGGTGAAGGCAAAGTTCGGTTCTCGCAACTCCCCGAATCAGAATACTCTGTTGAGGTAAAGTACAATTTCACAGTTCTCGCTTTGACCTTGCCCACTTCGGAAGAGATTACGTTGCACTTGTCCTCAGATGTAAGTCGGGAGATTGAACAGCGCGTTATCAAGCCCTGGATATTGAACTCTGCACTTGGAATCTTCCTGATACTCATGGCTTCAGGCTCAACCATAACGTTGGTCAAGAGAAGGAGAAGAGGAGTGCATGAGTATGATTTCAACTATTTTGATACACTAACTGGTGGCGGGATACCTCCTTCATCCTCAGTTATGATAATGGGTCCTACTGGGTCGGGCAAAACTGTCCTTGCAAAACACTTACTCATGAAGGCCTTAAGGGGTGGAGACCCATGCGTCTTCATCACAAACCTTGACTTCCCTTCGAACATCAGAAAGGAATTAAAGGTCTTTGAGCCAAACTTGGAAGAGTATGAGAAAACATCAAGACTCATATTCATAGATTGCTACTCCGCATCTGGAGGACGCGAGTCTCCGGAAGAGCATAGAACCCCTGCTGTTGGAGACCTGACAGGTCTCGGAGTCCAGGTCTCAGCATGCCTCGAGAAGCTAGGCCAGAATACCGATGTGTTCCTAGACTCCTTGACGCCGCTCTTCACAATGCTTAGGGACGAGTACATTGCAAACTTCGTCCATTCGGTTGGTGCAAAGACCAAAGGGGTTGACGGTCGTTTCTTCTATACTCTAGGAACCGGAATAGGTAGAGAAGGGTTGAACACGGTAGAGGCGGCGTCAGACTGCGTCATCGAGATCTCATCAACCGAAGAGGCAGGTGAGTGTAAGAGAAGGCTACGCATCAAGAAGCTGAAGAAGAGACATATTGAGCGTTGGACAGAATTCTCGGTTGACGGCGACAGAGGGATAATCTTTAGGGCAACAAAACCACGCTATGTGCGGGAGGCATGAGGCAAGTCAAGATTGTGAGTTCACTCAAAAGACACGGTCCTTAGGATAAACCTCAATGCCTTTTGATGTTATCTGGTAAGGCCTGAGCTGGGTATCATGGGGGATTCCACGCATCTTCTCTATCTGTATAGCCCTGACAACATTTCCTGCGTGCACAAAACTATGCATCAAGATGACTCCTTGAGATAGGAATTCCTCCAGCTGGAAAGCTCTCCTCAACATGCTAGTCCTGAGTTCTGTGGTAACTAGTGTTGTGCAGCCAGACTCTATCAGCGAGTCGAAGAACATCAACATCGCCCGCCTCTTCTTGTAGGGCTCATCGTAATGCAATATTATGGAAGTTATCGGGTCTACAGCTATTCTTTGGATGTCTTCTTCCTTGATGATCCTCATTATGGTACCAACTAGCGACTTAACTGTCATCCTTGGCTCCAACGCGATCTCTTCAGTCCCCAGCAAAAGGTTGTTTGAACCTCTACGGATACTTCCACTCCTCAGCATCGTTGCATCCAAGAAGAGTAGTTTACCGGCCCCTTCAAGCTCATCAAGATTCCAGCCAAAACCGGATAGGTTGGATTTGACCTGCTCCGGCGTCTCGTCCATCGCAACATATAGCCCCCTCTCATCCGCCATAGCACCGCTCCTGAGAAACTGCATCAACAGAATAGTCTTTCCCGATCCTGGGCTGCCAACTACGAGAATACACTTTCCCTCTGGGAGACCGCCCCCAAGCAATTCATCCAGTCCTTTCATTCCCGTCTGAATAAGTTGCATTCTTGGTCTAGACCGTCACAAGTACATTGTGAAGAACCTAATTTAAGATTTGCAGAGTCGGCCCTGGGAGGATCCACTCGGGCGTGGGAGTGCTCCTCGCAAGACGAAGAAGGAATATCGGTAGGTTCCGCAAGAGAATCTTGGTAGATCCAAGCAGTTACCAAAACTTCGTGTACGTTAGTCATAGCTGGCATGGAGAATCTATAAAATTGTACCGTTAACACCAGCAGACTCTACGAAAAAGACTTTGAAAGTATTCGGCCGCCAGAACTACTGACTCACGGCCTAGAAGTACGTATTGTGTAGAGGCAGAAATAGACAAATGTCAATTTCCAGTGCGCTCAAGCTTCTAGTCTTAATCATAATACCTCTAGTCCAGTATCCGCTTAGTGAAGCTTACGCGAACGCTTCACCCACCGCCACTGTTGACACTAATGACGCATCTTGGGCTTCGGGGTCTCAATCCATCGTCGTTATACTCGTTGAGTTCAAGAATCTAGATCACAAGAAAACCAGAGACGAGGTTGCAAAAGCCATTCTTGAAGACCTAAACAGGTACATTAAAGAAGTCTCCTATGACGCTGCATGGGTTGTTGGGGAAGTCACTGATTGGGTAAAGCTTCCGTACGACACCTCGTCCTACGGGCGTGACTTCGGGCCTTTCATAGACGTCGAGGTGAGGAGGCTCGTCTGCGACTCTATACATGCAGTAAATGGTTTGGTCAACTTCAATCTTTACAAACATATAATGGTCATACACGCCGGAAAAGGCCAGGAGACCACGGGCGCCCTAAGCGACCTCTGGTCGGGATACTTGACGATCAGGCCGCCCCTCTATGCTGACGGTCTGATAATAAATAAAGTGATAGTTGTTCCTGAGGAGGAGGCTGGGGGCAAGAATCCCTTAGGTGTCTATGCCCACGAATTTATGCACAGCCTCGGCCTTCCGGATCTGTATCCAGCCAGTAGCCTCAAGAGCCAATACATGGGGCCTTGGGATGTTATGGACACCGGCCTGCGCAACGGTGAACCACCAGGATCAAGTCCTTCCCACCCAGGTGCTTGGAGCAAGATCACGCTAGGCTGGCGGGTCAGGACTAGAACGATATACTCCGGGTCCTTGGAAGAAGTCACCTTAACGCCGCTTGAGGTTCCTAGTGAAAATGTTCAAGCGGTAATACTGCCGATCACTTCAGGCAGGTATTACTTTGTTGAGGTTAGGCTTCAATCCGGTTTCGACACGTACCTACCGGAAAAGGGTGTCCTCATAAGTTACGTTGATGAGAAACTCGCTCCAGGCAATGGGATGGTCAGAGTGATTGACGCAGACCCTTCCACGCCGGGCCTGAGAAACGCAGCTTTCAATGTTGGACAATCCTACATAGATAAGTCTAGACTCGTCAGAATATCAGTGACCTCCGAAGATACGGCTTTCACACTCACCATCGACAGAAGAATCTCAATAAAACAAACTCTCTCCACGCCGATGCCGCAAATTCGCTAACGAGTCTTCAGAACCAAACAGGATGTTTGGAGAGGCTTGAGTTTAATGCTATCTGTGAATGCTGGTCACTTCAACTTGTCAGTCTTGCCAGATTCTCATCCAAACCCTATTTGTATGACATTTGGAGACACGTTGTGAAAACCTGAGAGTGGAGCTAGAGGAATGAGCCCCCAAGCCTATGTGAAATCGAGCTTCAGGATTATTCTACTGTGCATTTGCATCACTTTGGCATCTGTTCAGAACATGTCCGAATTCAAGTCTGTTCAATGTATAACCTATGGAGAAAAGGCAGACGACCAACCCCTTCTCCCCACACTTGGTGGGTCTTCCGTTAATCAAATTGTCAGTTTCAATGTTACGGGTGAGAACTATAATGGAGAGAGTATCTCGGTAAACGAGAATGGGGGAACAATCGAGATTGCAGGTTCCAAAGTCTACTTCACCCCATGGAAACACCTCTTCTGGATTGAGAAGAATATGGACGCCTTCTTCCTTGCCAACGTCACGAGCACCAATTTCTGCATAGCCTTCTTGTACTTCGCCAATGGATCGACGAGTTTTGAGGCAAGAATATTCGAGTATAAATCTGCAACATACCAGAAGGTCCTCTACCAGGGCAGGAGTCTGGTCACGAAGACACCGTCCTCTACAAGGAATGTTCCCGTGACCCAATTGTCCCTCACCCCCCAGAGCAAGATAGAGAATAGGCTCTTCGCAACCGGGCCAGACTTGTTCATAGTCGGCGACAGAGGCTATTTCAAAGACGCTCCTTCAATCCTTAAGCTGTACGCGCTACGTAACACAGTCAATCCAAAGTCTGGATGGAATGAGCTCTGGGCCCTCTTGGTAGGCGACTCAGGCGACTACTACTTCAGTATCATATACATGGATATGCGAGACAGTAGCAAGGTTCTCCTAGGCCACGCTCTGAGACTGAACGACTATTACGTCCTTGAACAGAGGCAGCTCAACGCAACTTGGCGAATGAAGGGTGATGTCTACCAGCTTACTGTCAATACACAACAAGAGGTCAGTCTTCTTCGGGTTGATGGTTTCGCCCTCAAAAGAGAAGATGACTCCATACTTAGCGTAGCTCTGGATAAAGGGATTCACACGATAGGTTTGGAAAACAGCACCACTGAAAGCAACGGTGTAAGACTGGTGTTCAACCGTTGGTCAGACGGTAATACATCAAACCCGCTCACCATAGACATCAGATCAAATGCTACTCTCTCTGCAGAATACTCTAAGGAGTTCCTGTTAACAATAGAGTCGTCATACTCGAAAGTTTCTGGAGGGGGATGGTATCGTGAAGGTGAGACTGTTTCAATCCCTACACCAGCGACGGTAGAGAATGATGAGGTGAAGTATGTCTTCGAAGGGTGGTCTGGCGATGTTAAGACGGACGGGGACTCTACAACAGTGATAATGGACGGCCCCAAGACTGTCAGTGCAAAATGGAACAGATTCTTTAGAGTTACTCTTACGACCGAAGGATTGCCTGAAGGAACAAGAGTGATCTACACACTGAACGATCTTGGGGTGCCCTCCGAGGTTCCTCACAGCATCCAAGACTGGGTTCAAGAGAGTTCGTTGCTGAACTTCAGCGTCACCCTGCCTGAGATTCACCTTATGAAGGAAGAGCTTTTCCTAGAGCATTGGAAGGATCAGCAAGGAAAAGTGATTACGCCACCAGCTCGACTATCAGGACCAGGGAAACTTGTTGCAGTATTCACCAATCAAAAGCAATCCGCCCAATTGTCTTGCAGTGTATCAACAGCCAATCTTCTGACTACAGGAATACTGCGAATAGAGGGAAAGATAACACCGCCTATCGAGGCTGAAGTTACGATCGAATACAGGGTCAGCGGCGAGCCATGGAGACCCCTGTGCAAGGTTCAGACAGACACAACTGGGCAATATGGATATGACTGGGAACCTGACGTAACAGGTATGCTTCAAATAAGGGCGGTGTGGCCCGGAGACGCCTCTCACAGCGGAGCTGCAAGCGAACCACAAGGTGTTGCCGTCAGTCAGAGCGTATTGAAATTCAAGAGGTTGGCTGGAGTATTCAGCAACTCCACTTCATCACTCTATGAAGAGGTGAAGGGGCCCAGAGATCTCTCGTATACTGTGACGGCGCCTTTCACACTAGCGATGGGTCTCACGGACGCGACCTACGCAGATCTTGCAAACCTCAAACCTCTAGGGCCCATAGCCGCGATAGCATCTGGAGCGGCCCTCATCGGGCTCTTCTATATTCTCCCTTGGGCTACCCTTCTGTTGGTGCTGGCTACAATCGTGACTAAACGGTCCGTCAGCAGAAAAGGAATGCTGCCATTACTCACGTTTTGGATATTCTGCCTCTCCTATCTTGTCCTCGAAGAAATGAACGTAACAGATCTCCTTGAACCTCCGCGCTATCTTCTCACAGTCTTCACTGCAGGCTTAGCGTCTACAACAGGTCTTCTCGTAGCTTTGCTTCCCTCCCTGAAGATCTCCGGTTTACTTGCAAAGCGGTGGAAGACAAGATATGACGTCGCTCATGTGCAGACCGGAGATTCATCTCCCCTCGGTAAGTGAAGTCTCCCCCAACATACTGGAAATATCGCCCTGAAGAAGTAATGAATATTCAGTCTCCTGTTATTCTAGCGTTGAACCACCTTCAGGTTTATTAGACGATCAGTCTGATACTTCAGGTCGCCAGAGACGCGGCCAGCCATTGGTCTGTGCATACTATGCAGAAACATGTAGTTACAGTCATTATTGCGCTGACTGTCATCGCGCCCACTCTGTTTGGACAAGTTGCTGGTGAGACACAGGCTTCCCCTCGAGGAGAAAGCGCTCTCTTAATCTCGGCTTCAGGTCCTGATGAATATGCCTACATAAGCCGTGCCATCCCAAGCGTGACTGTGAATCAGAACATTATCAAATTTCAAGCTCTAGTAAAAGTCTTGAGTTCTCAGTCGTACCCAGCGGGAATTCTCCTTCAAATAGACTTGAGAGGATACCGCGACTACGTTCAGAATCATGAATTGAGATACTCCTTCAGGCTCGCTAATGATGGAAGTGTGCTGTTCTACTACCCATTCATGGATTCATCAGCAGCGGTGACGAGGAAGGAAGGATGGGTTCCCGGAAAGTGGTGTCTCCTAGCAACCGTTGTTCACGGGAACTCGGCTGAATTCTATATAGACGGGGAGCCGGTTGGTGAGAATGGTCCAGAATATCCCGCAAGGTCGGAAGGCTTCACTCTTTCATATATTGGGATTGGCAAGACCGATAGACAGAAGCTGAGTGTTGAAGCCTTTGTGACGGATATTCAACTGATTGAGAATGGGTCTGTGAGACTGTCAGAAGATTTCAGAGAGGACCTGCGTGTCTACGAAACAAGGAAGTCCCCAAGTTCTCTACTTCAAGTCACAGATGCTTCAAGGTACACCTCTCTCGATATACATGCTACGCCAAAAGCCGCGTCTGCGGGCGAGAAGGTCCTCCTTAATGTCGAGCTGCTGGACGGCTCCCTCAAGGGGGTGGGAGGCAGGCTTGTAAGTTTTGAGTATAGATCTGGAAATGAGTGGTTGAAGCTCACAGAAGCTAGAACCTTCGATAATGGTACGGCAGAATCATTCTTAGAGGTCCCCTCAGGATTTCGAGGGGAACTCTTGGTTCGAGCCCATTTTCTCGGAGACGACCTGTATTCAGAGGCAACCAGTATGACGGTTTCGGTGACGGTGACTCCCACAGCCGCTGCGAGACTTGACGTAGCAACCATGGTCTTTTCACTATACGGCTTGGCGCTGGCGACAACGGTTTTTCTCGGATTCCGATTCGGGCATGTGAGAGTCTTGCGGGGCCTGATACCAATACTCTGTTCCCTAACCTTGTTCTTCAGTTTACCCGCGCTCACCAGTTCAGTTGCAATAGAATCTTACGTTGGGTATGCCCCAAGGGTTGTTCGGCTCCAGGTCTTCGGCCCAAGGATCGATGAGTTGATCTGGTTGCTCGCGACTGTGACCTTGGCGGTAGCTTGGGTAGCACTCCAAAACAGAAAGCTCCTTGAACGCCATGTGACTCTTCTCCCGATTTTCTTTATGCTCACTTCCCTCAGTCTTCATCTTTCGGGACGGGAGTTTAGTGGGGCGTTTCTCGGAATGCTCTCAGCGATTGTGACTGCTTTCTTTCCTCTTCTATATCGTGATGGCGGCTTTGTTATGAAACAGAAAGAGTCGGCTCTAGGCTTCATCACGTCACTACTCACAATAGCGTTTGTGATAGAGGTGGGTTCTGCTGCGGGTTGGCTCTTCAATATCCTCAATCCACATGCACCTTTCGACGGTGAGCCCAGGTGGATCATTCCTTCATTGGAAACGGACGTGTTCGGTCTCCTATACCCGTTAACCTTGCCTGCTCTAGTCGTCTTGATGTTCTCGTGGCTTTGGGTTCCTTGCCTAAAGTCCCTCACCAAAGCAATCAACAAGAAAATCGGCAGGCTCTCAGGCGAGGCCCAGTCTGGAAAGATTGCCTTTCTTGGTCATGAAGGAGTGCGGGAAAAAGGTCTTGACCCAACCAGCAACAATGGGATACGCAACAGATGCTTGGGAAAGTCTAGGTATGTTGCATATATTACGATTCCGGCAATCATAGGTTGTTCGCTGCTTCTTGTGTATTATCCATACTTCTATAGCGCCAGACTCATTGGAGTTGATACACCATGGTATTACCAGAACTTATTGGATATTTCAGGGCCGTCTGGATTCAGCCATGTGATGTCGGATTATGGTGCCTCAAGCAGGATGCCTTACTTGCTGATACTATACGTCATAATGGCCCTGACCTCTTTTACCCCTGAATTCGTTGTTAAGATCGGCCCTGCGGTTCCAGCCGCATTCTTGGGAGTTGCAACCTTTTTCTTGATGAGAAGTATTACGCGCGACGACGTCTTAGCCTCGCTGTCTGCGTTCTTGGCTCTGTTCTCTATCACCACGACCGTCGGGGTCTACGCAGGCATATTTGCAAATTGGCTTGCCCTAGGATGGGTCGTACTCTTTCTCGGCCTTTTACTGCGGATGTGGCATAAGCCTTCGTGGCCAAATATTTTGCTCTCAACGCTCGTTAGCTTCGCGATTCTATTGACACACGCTTGGACTTGGGCAGTCACATTGGCTTCTCTCATGGTTTTTGTTATGCTCAGCCTGTTCCTGAGCCTCGCGACTCACGGCACTTCTCCCAGAGGCCCGGCTATAAAGTCCAGTCTGCTTGTTGTTGGCATGAATCTTATGATACTGTTGTTGGCGGCATCACTCTTTCTCACGGGGGAGTTCATTCACCTATCAAGTGAGGGTATTGCTGCGATAAGCCTCAACAACTTCACAAGTTTCCCCTCTGCCGTTGCGTTCACGGTCCGATATTACGTCGGTGGGTTCATAGCAAATCCGCCAATAATCTTGATCGCGATCATAGGTTTGGTTTTTTCAAGACGTTTCGGCCAGCATGTCAGCCTTCTACTTTCTTCAATACTTCTAGTAACTTCGACTCCTCTGCTCTTTGTAGGCTCTTGGTGGCAGTGGAGACTTCTCTACATGGTTCCATATCAGCTTCCAGCGGTCTTCGGTGTGGCTATGGCATCGCAAGGGATCACGAGGTCTAATGGTCGATTGGCCGGACTCTGCCGACTGCTCTTTATGCTTGTGGTCTTGCTTGCTTCGCTCTGCTACTCTTTGCGGTGTCTAAACTATGTTCCGTCTTAGAGTCTGGCGTTCCGCGTTCTGTCGCAAGATATTTGGGGCCCGTCTAAGTAGAGAGTAATCGGCCAGCCCATGCTGAGATGTCTGGTAAGTTTGGTGTATTCAGATTGCGGGTAGTCTGCGTCATCCCTGCATTCAATGAGGAATCGACGATAGGTGCTGTGGTGGAAGGGGCAAAGAAATACTGCAGCATGGTGTTGGTTGTTGATGATGGAAGCGATGATGAGACGCGAAACAGAGCGAAAGAGGCTGGAGGAAAAGTGATTAGCCACGTCTCAAGACTAGGGGTTGGAGCGGCTCTGTCGACCGGTTTTTCTTCGGCTTTGAAGCGTGGCGCAGAGATCATTGTGACCCTAGATGGGGATGGACAGCATGATCCAGATGAGATTCCGGCAGTGGTCGCTCCTTTGCTGGAGAAGAAGGCGGACATAGTTGTAGGTTCAAGATTGCCCGCTCGAAAGGCGGCGATGCCGCTTTACAAGAAGATAGGGAATAAGGTTCTTTCAAGATTTGCTTCGTTAGCATGTGGCGTGGTGATCAACGACTCCCAGTCGGGGTTCCGTGCTCTCTCGCGGGGTGTGGCTGAAGCGATCAGTCATAGTTCAACAGACTATCGCTGGGCAACTGAGATGTTGATTCTATCGTCTAGGAAAGGTTTCAGAATAATGGAAGTCCCCATAAGGACTGTATATTTCAGGAAGCGTATTCGTGGGGCAGGAGCTAAGGATGCGTTGAAGATCCTTTATAATACGCTAAAGCCTAAGTAGCGAGAGTCAAATCGGTGAGTCTCATGTTGGAGCCCTATGGACTGGTCGCCATGTTACTGGGTCTAGCCATGGCTGCATATACGTTTAGGGAGTATAGGAGGAAGAGGATAGGGGCTACGAGTTTCCTTGTATGGATGGTCATCTGGCTTGGACTCATGTTTACTGGAATCTATCCGGGAATATATCTCTCGGCGACCTCCGCTCTGGGGATGGCCACACCAATACAGTTTGTTACAACTTTCTCTATAATCGTGCTCTTTGCAATCCTATACCACCTATACAAGGTTGTTGGAGAGATCAACAGAAGAATCACCAAGATAGTTCAACGCATCGCTTTAGAATCGACGGAGACTGATACTGATTGATTCATGACCGTCAGAGTGTATTGCCAGGTTCTCATCTGGAAACCGTCTATCGAGCCCAGTCGAATTGAGATCATGAATGAGGGAGAGTTAGAACAGTTAGGCAAGTCATGACCGGTGAGTGGGAGTGAGAAAGAGCGTCGTCAGACTTGAAGATTCCGTTGGCAAGGTGTTGAGTCACGACCTGACCAGAATCACTAGGCGTGGGAAGTACAAGGGGACTCTCTTCAAGAAAGGACACGTCATTCGCAAAAGGGACCTGAGGGAGTTGCGTAAGACAGGTAAAGAGCACATGTACATTCTTGAGCTTGAACCTGGAGAGCTTCACGAGGAGGAGGGGGCGCGAAGGCTTGCCTCGGCAGTCTCAGGGCCAAACGTAAGAACACAGACACCGAATGAAGGAAGCGTGCCCATCACAGCCGGGGAGGGTGGCATCCTCAAGGTTGAGGTCGAGAGGCTGGAGGAGATAAATGAGATAGACGGTCTTGGAGTCGCCACGCAGCATACAAACCGCCTCGTCAAGGCTGGGGATAGGGTTGCTGTCGCAAAGATCTTCCCGCTCATAATAGAGGAGGAAAAGATCAGACGGGTGATGGAGATCTGTCGGAGTGGTGGGCCCATCATCGATGTGATTCCGCTCAGGAAGAACAGGGTCGGCTTGATAATTACTGGAAACGAGGTTTACCACGGGATCATAAGAGACGAGTTTGGTCCGGTGATGAAGAGGAAGATCAGTAAGCTCGGCTCCGCAGTCAAGAAGGTCGTCTATGTCCCAGATGACACGCAGAGGATTGTGAACGAGATAACGAGGATGAAAGGGCGGGGCATGGATCTGATCATCGCCACCGGAGGTATGGCGGTTGATCCCGATGACGTGACGCTCAGAAGCGCCCTGGAGGCGAAGGCTTCGGTGGAGAAGTATGGGGCCCCGGTTCAGCCGGGATTCATGTTCATGATATCCTACATAGACGGGACCCCACTGCTCGGCATCCCTGCGTGCGCAATGTACTATAATACTACCATCCTCGACTTGGTGCTTCCCAGGATTCTGGCCGGTGAAACCCTGACCCATAAAGACATAGTGGCCTTGGGCCACGGCGGACTCTGCCTGAGATGTAAAGTATGCGCTTACCCGACCTGTCCTTTTGGAAGGGGTGGAGGCTAGCTTGAGGACGCAACCCACAGCCCTCATCAGAGGAGCAGGCGATGTTGCAACGGGTGTGGCTCACACCCTCTTCAGAAGCGGGTTCCGAGTCGTCATGACGGAGGTTCAGCGACCGACGACTGAGAGGAGGGGGGTTTCCTTTTCGGAGGCTGTCTATGAAGGTGAATGGGAAGTCGAGGGTGTGAGGGCGAAGAGAACCGCCCCGACAGAGGTCGAGGCTACAATTGCGGAGGGCAAGATCGCGGTTGTCGTCGATCCAGAGGCAGAGATTCTTCGTAAGCTCAAGCCTGACGTATTGGTCGACGCGATAATGGCCAAGAAGAATACTGGGACCAAGATTACAGACGCCCCCATGACGATAGGTTTGGGACCTGGATTTGAGGCTGGAAGGGATGTCCACGCCGTCATAGAGACGAGTGAGGACCCAAGTCTGGGTAGGCCGATCTACGAGGGAGCCGCTCAACCTGACCACGGGACCCCCTGCAGTATCGAGGGCATGACCCACGAGAGGGTCTTGAGGGCTCCAAGGGACGGTGTGCTGGAGGTCTTGGTGCAGATCGGTGAGCACGTCGAGGCGGGACAGGCGGTGGCCAAGGTCGGCGGTCTAGAAGTCAAGGCGAGTGTTGCTGGTGTCCTGAGGGGGATAATGAGAGACGGGTCTGTGATAAAGAACGGCCTTAAGCTTGGAGACGTCGATCCGAGAGACCGGAGAGAATACTGCTTCAAGATTGCGGACCGATCGATAATCATAGGTGTGGGCGTCCTAGAAGCCATCAGGACGCTGGGCCTAAAAGGCAAGGCCGCCAAGTCCATCTCGGCTGGTCACCCTTGATCTCAGCAATCCTACTGGCCGCGGGCGAGTCAAGGAGAATGGGGAGGACAAAGCAGCTTCTCAGCTTTGGGCAATCAACAATCCTCGAAGAGACCGTTAAGAGGCTGCTGGACTCGAGGATTGGTGAGCTCATCATAGTCCTAGGGTACGATGCTGAGCGACTGAGAGGTTCACTTCTCCTCAGGGATAAAAGGATCAAATTTACTGTCAACCCACGTTACTTTGAGGGGATGAGTTCCTCGATAAGGTGTGGAGTGTTATCCGCCGGCTCCGCGGCGGAGGCTTTCTTGATAGCCCTGGCTGATCAACCTCTGATAAGGCCGGAAGTCATCAACCTCTTGATTGATAGATACCTCTCTTCCGGATCAGGGATTGTGGTACCGGTCTATAGAGGGGTCAAGGGCCACCCGGTCATCTTCTCCAGGAAGTACCTGAAGGAGCTTGCGTCGCTTTCTGGGGATATTGGGGCGAGGAGGCTTCTGGAGAAATATGCGGAGGATGTTGAAACCGTTGAGGTTGACTCCGCGGAGATCCTTCTGGATATCGACCGGGAAGAGGACTATGTGAAGCTCAAGGATGAGGTCCGGTAACCAAGACTGGTCTGAAATGTTTCCTTTTCATCTTCTGTGTGAGGTCGGTCCGCATCCAGTAGTGACCTGCCAGAGGATTGTCTAGTTCAAGACTCGTGGCCCTTGGCGCGGTGGTGTTGCAGCTGGATTCAGGAGCTCTTCAGACGAAGTTGGTTGGGTGGCTGACGGATTGTCGACGCCTAGTCATCGCCGGCGTCGGTAACTCTCTGAGGAGTGACGACGGCCTCGGGGTGGCGCTGGTTGGAAGACTTGGGAAGCTGCCTAGAAACGTTATGGCCATCGATTGCGGCGCTGTCCCGGAGACTTATGTTGGGCCTATTAGAAGGTTCCTTCCGTCTCACATATTGATAGTTGACGCGGCAGATATCGGGTTGAGTTCCGGCTCGGTTAGACTGGTATCTCCTGAGGAGATAGTCGGTATGGCCTTGTCTACACACACCTTGCCGTTGAGGGTCTTCACAGATTATCTAGTAGGCCAGACGCACGCTAAAGTTGCTCTTCTTGCGGTTCAACCCAAGAATACGGACTTTGGTGAGGGTCTCTCCCCGGAGATTGAGGAGACGCTGAGGCTCATAGTTGATGTTGTCGAGGGCCTGCTGATCAAATAGATGGATTGCTGGGTTTTGATTCTTGCGGGTTCTGCACAGATCTTAAGATTCTGGGAACCTGTGAGCTGTACTGGCTGGTGGGTTGCGAATTGTTTCACCCACCTGTCCGGCATTTTCCGTTTTCTGTCTTGAGAGGGGGACCCACCCCCCACCCCCCTAGGGGGGTCTTGCGTCGGCGTGGCGTGCAGGGGTAGGTTAGGGGGCGCTGTCGCGGCGCGTCCTAGAGGACTGGCATGCGGTTCGCTACCTATGATCTGGATTTTCTGGCCGGTGAGGTTTGGTGTCGTATGGTTAGCCCAGTATTGCCTTGACGTATCCGTCGAGGTTGAAGGCTGCCTGGGCCGCCTGGTTCGCCAGGTCGACGAAGGGCCCTGGGTAGACTCCTATCACGATGCATAGGATGGCCAGTATCACAATTGAGAATAGCATCGGTGCGGGCGCCTCCTTTGAGGTTGAGGTCAGGGCGGTTGGCTCCCTGAGTATTATCGTCTGGATTATGCGGAGGTAGTAGCCGACTGAGAATAGGACGTTCAGAACCATTATTGCGGAGAGCCAGTACCACACGCTGTCAGCGGCGCCCCTCTGTATCCCTGAAAGTATTATCATGAATTCGCTCTGGAACCCGTTGAGGGGGGGTACACCTGCCAACGCGAGGGAACCGACTATGAAGGCTAGTCCGGTCACCTTCATCCTCCTCCCTATCCCGGCTAGGTCGCTCAGGTTTCGGCTCCCAACAGCGAATAGGAATGCGCCTGAGCAGAGGAAGAGGAGGGCCTTCATCACGGCGTGGTTTATGATGTGGAAGAGGCCTCCAGTCAGTCCGTAGAGTGTTGCCGCTGAGAGCCCAAAGATGATGTATCCTATGTGGCTGATGCTGCTGAAGGCTAGAAGACGTTTCAGGTCGGACTGAAGGAGGGCCATGACGTTGCCCACGGTCATCGTCAAGACGGCGAAGACCGCCAGGACGATGTGCCAGTGGTATGCTGCTGGAGCAAATATCATCAGCATGACGCGGACGAGGCCGTATACGCCCGTCTTTATCACGACGCCTGAAAGCATGGCGCTTATCGAGCTTGGAGCCGCAGGGTGTGCGTCAGGCAGCCAAGTGTGGAAGGGAACTATTGAGGCCTTGACCCCCAAGCCGACAACGACCATCGCGAGGGCCAGGAGTGACCAAGGGGTCGCAGTCTTTGAGATGGTGCTGCTCAGGTATGCGAAGTTGAGTGAACCCGCCATTCCGTAAAGGATCGACATGCCGAAGAGGATTGTTCCGCTCCCAGCCGAACTCATCACGAGATACTTGAATCCGGCCTCGACAGGTTCCCAACTCTCCTTCCTGAAAGCAACCAGCACATAGGATGTTATACACATAACCTCCCAGAACAGGAAGAATGTGAAGAAGTCGCCTGCAAAGGTTACACCCACCATCCCGGCGACCATCAGAAGAAGGAGCGTGTAGTACTCACCGTGGCCTGTGTAGTGATCCATGTATCGTGTCGAGTATACTGCTGTGAGCAGTCCGATGAAGGTGAATATCCCGGCCATGAAGATGCTTAGCGAATCTATCTCGAGGGTCGCCACTCCCCTAAGCTGCAGACCGGCCCAATAGTGGACGACTATCTTCTCAACCGAGACCCTCAAGTATAGGAGGTAGAGAGCCGCGGCGGAGAGTAAAAAGCCTGCTACAGCCCAAGCATCCACGAGCTTCTTAACATTGGCTTTGAGGCCGATGAGGTAGACTATCGGTGTGGTTATGGCGAACAGTATCAGTAGGTCGAGTGGCAAGGTAAGGATCATCTATTCAACCTCCAACAAAGATCTTTGCAACCGCCTCAGCGGCCGGATACACCATCTGGAGTGGCGCAAAGGCGAAGATTCCAAAAGCGACTGTGAGGAAGGTCAAGATGGACATCGGCAGGAGCATGCTTAGAGGCGCCTCCCTGGTGCCGCCAAGGTTCGTGGGGCACTCCCCGAAGAAGACGCGCTTAATCATTTTGAGATAATAGGCTAGAGTCACTATTGCCGCTGCAATCGCAAGAGACGACAAGAGAGTGTAACCTGCACCGAAGCCACCGGCGAAGATCATCCATTCACTGGCAAACCCTCCAAACGGTGGGGTCCCCGCGATGGAGAGTGCACCACACAAGGCGGCGACGGCTGTAACCGGCATCTTACCAGCCAATCCTCCAAGCTTGTTGATGTCTCGAATTCCTGTTGCATATATTATTGCGCCGGCACACATGAAGAGCAGCCCCTTGGCAACTCCATGGTTTATCAGGTGGAAGAGGCTCCCTCCGAGTCCTAGAGAGGTTAGACTCATAATGCCGAAGAGAATGTAGCCGACTTGACTGATACTGCTGTAGGCAAGGAGTCTCTTGATATCCGTCTGGGCCAGGGCCATAAACCCGCCCCAAAGCATCGTCACGACAGCCAGTACGCTCAGGCCATAAGCAACATTGACTAACGCTGACGGGAAGAAGGTCAAGGTCACTCTAACTATTGCGTAGGCTCCTATCTCGATCATCACACCACTTAGCAGAACACTGATTGGCGTCGGTGCTTCTGCATGTGCGTCTGGAAGCCACGTGTGGACTGGAAAGATTGCAAGCTTAACCGCGAATCCGATGAACATTAGGATCATGATAGCCCTTAGAGTCTCTGAAGCTACGCCGGTGAGGAGGGGTCCCAAATCCAGCAGGTTGAAGGTTCCTGTCACCGCGAAGGTCAAGAGTATGCCGAATAGGAGACTGGCCGCACCGGCGTGTGTAAACATGAAGTATTTGAATCCGATTGTTCTTGGTCTGCCAGTCCCCCAGTAGGCTATGAGGAAGTATGATGGGATCAGCATCAACTCCCAGAACAGATAAAACAGGATCAAATTCGAGGATAGGACTACTCCAATCATACCGACCGAGAATAACAACAGCGCAGTGAAGTACATCTCTTGATTGTGTTCATGAGTCACGTAGGCTACGGAGTAGATTGCCGCCAGAGTCGAAAGACCAGAGATCAGGAGGGACATTGGTAAACTCAAGTAGTCCTGAAGGAAGACCACGTCAAGCTTGAACAGGCCTATCCAGACACCATAATTCTCGACGACTTTACCCCCTGTCAGTACCATATTCCAAGGACTGAGGAGTAGTACTGTGGAGACAGCTAGGGCAAACGTTGCGAGTAAGCCGTTCCAAACCCTTCCAATCCTTCTTCCAGCAACGAAACATACTGGAGCTACCAATGCAGGCAACAACACTGCCAACAACATGTCAAAACCGGTAATCCCAACCAAATTATCTCACCATCCCACCAAAACGAAAGCAAGTATGAAGAACCCTGCAAGACCCATGAGGACCGCAGACATATTGTAGTTAAGGTTACCTGTATGGGAGGGTCTGAAGCTTTGACTGATCAGCTGTGCGCCAGCCGCGACTGCATAGTTCAAGCGGTCGATAATTCCAATCTCAATCCACGTATGGATCCGGTTGCACAACTTAGGAAAACCGTTCAGGAAGACTGAATAGTACATTCGGTCAAAGTAGTAGCCTTCTGAGAGTAGTCTGTGGATTGGGGCCAGAGCCCCGGTTCTCAATTGAACTGAAGAGACACTTCTTCTGAAATAGATTAGGTAGATGGGGAGAAAGCCCAGTACAAGAGCTGACAGAGAGAGACCTAGAGGAACCATTTGAAGTCCAGGCTCATGCTCAAACCCTAGGAACTTTGAAAAAGGTGCCTCCAAGAATCCGGAGATAGTTGCTGCGACCGCAAGAATGATCAGAGGCACTGTTATGATGTATGGAGACTCTCGTAAGTGGGCGCCCTCTTTCTGTTTCGGTTCTTTTCCGAAGAATACGAGTGAGAGCCACCTGAAACTGTAGGCTGCTGTGAAGAGACTTGTAAGAAAGACCAAGGCCACCAGTATGTGGAGGTGTTCATCAAAGACCGATGCCACTATCAGATCCTTGCTCCAGAAACCATTAAACGGAGGAACACCTGAAAGCGAGAAGATGCCAATTAAACTTGTAACAAATGTTATTGGCATGTATCTCCTCAGGCCACCCATCTTCCTCATGTCGGTTGTGCCAACTACATGCATTACTGACCCAGCGCAGAGGAAGAGTAGAGCCTTGAATACAGCATGGCTCATGACATGGAATTGACTAGCAAACCATCCGGCTTCTGTTCCAATCCCAAGTGCCGTGATCATAAGTCCGAGTTGGCTTATTGTGGAGTAGGCGAGAACCCGCTTTATATCCACCGAGACTATAGCTATTGTGGCTGTCATCAGAGCTGTTATGGCGCCTATGTAGGCCACCGTGTTCAGCCACTCAGGCACCCCAACAAATAGGGTGAAGGTTCTGGCTGTAAGATAAACTCCTGCTTTGACCATAGTTGCAGCGTGTATCAGCGCACTGACCGTTGTCGGACCTTCCATAGCGTCGGGTAGCCATACCTGCAGGGGGAACTGGGCAGACTTCCCTATTGCCCCCCCAAAGACCAAGATTGAAACTGTAAGCAGCAAAGAGAAACCAATCCTACCAGCCTCAATCGTGGCCTTTGAATCTAGGAAGCTGAATGACGCTGTTTGGCTGAAGAGTATAAGTATCCCAACAAGCAACATTACGTCGCCGGCCTTCGTTACGATGAATGCTTTTATTCCTGCTCTGGAGGCGCTCTCCCTCTTGTACCAGAAGCCTATCAAAGCGTATGAACAGAGACCGACTATCTCCCAGAATATGAACAGTTGAAGGAAGTTATCAGCCATGACAAGACCGTTCATCCCACCGATGAACAAGAGCATGAAGAAGTAGTATCTGGTCAAGCCTTCCTCGTGAGCCATGTAGCCGATTGAGTACAGCATTATCAGCGCGCCGATGCACGAGGCCACAATCGACATAAAGACACTCAACGGGTCGAGCAAGACACCCGCGTTCAACCCTATCTGTGGAATCCAAGGAACCGTCAGGTCTCTCGCCTCGCCGTGGAGGCTGAAAACCTGAGGAACCACAGAGACGGCGTATGCCGCGCCGACAAAAGAGACCGCCACCGCAAACCAGTTCCTCAACTTCGTATTGACCGCGGCCACCACAGGGACCAGAACCGACCCTGATAGAGGTATGAGCCAAACGAGCCAAGGTGCATACTCATCTAGAGGAATCATTCAGTCTACCACCTCAACCTCCTAAGTTCTCTAACATCAAGCGTCTTGTAGTGCCGGTAGGCGTGGACCGCGATGGTCAAGGCAACAGCCACGACACACGCGCCGACCACAATAGACATTATCACGAAGTTGTGGCCTAGGGGATCAACCGTTCCCGGTTTCCCGTAGGCTGAAAATGCGATGAAGTTGAGGTTGGCGGCGTTGGCCAAGATCTCTATACCGATTATCAGCTTGATCATGTTGCGTTTCACAGCCAAGCAGTACATCCCGACCACGTACAGAATGAGAGCGGTTGTGAGATAGTAGCTCAACGGGATCAAGCTTTCCGACCCTCCTTCTCAGGCCGCAACATCGCGACGCAGCAGGTTGCGGCTGCAAAGACCAAGACGGCCTGGACTATAACGTCTAGCGTTCGACTCCTCCAAAGATACTGGGAGGTCAGTTGTCCAACATTTGAGGTTGTCCCAACGAAGTCTGAGCTGAACCTTGCGAATTCAGTAAGCTCGAAAACGTTTTCGGAAACTACCAGCAGAAGTATTATCAAGATCACTATTGCCGCCAGTAATCCCGCTACACTGATTCTATCCGTGTATCCTTCACGAAATGACACTTTACTTCCTCCTGGTTAGCATCACAGCCGCAATGAAGAGGACGACTACAGCACCTGCGTAGATGAGTATCTGAAAGACAGCCACATATGGCGCGTTGAGAAGCCAGAATATGGCTGCCAGTGAGGTAGCCATTGCCGCCAGCGAGATGACCGTGTGGAGCAGATCTCTCAGTTCAACAGTCAATACTGCAAATAGACACGTGGCTATCAATAGACTGAACTGAAGGATGTCCTCAAGCATAGAACGTTCTCTCCCAAGAAGGTTCTGCATGCTCATAATCAGTTGTTAGGCCGTCTCTCTCTTCGCTGGAGAGGTCGCAGACTATCTTCCGCATCATCGTGGGCACCCTCACCAAGTTCATCCCCAGCTCGTTTTGCGTAGCCAATCTATCTCCACCCCAACAGTAGCTCAAGAATCACTATCTGCAGAATTGAGAGCGGGACTAGATATCTCCATGATCCGCTAACCATCTGGTCGATTCTGAATCTTGCGAACAGCGCCCTAAGATACGCGATGATCAAGACTATCACCAGTGTCTTTATGATGAACCAGACAACTCCGGGTATGGAGGGTATTGGGCCTGTCGGTCCTCCGAGGAAGAGTGCTGCGGCCAATCCTGAAGCAAGGACCAGCTCAAGGTCAAAGGCTAGCCTGATGAGGGCGAGCTTTCTCCCGCTGAACTCGGTCTGCCATCCCGCCACGATCTCGGTCTCGGCCTCCGGAATGTCGAAAGGTATCCTCTCGAGCTCTGCCAGAAAGGCCACTATCACTATTCCGAAGCCCAACGGATTAAGTAGAATCGTCCAGAATCCCTGCGACGCCTGCCACTCAACAATCTTGCTTATTGAGAGTGAACCTGCCAAGATAGCTGGACCAATGAAGGACACAGCCATCGGAACCTCGTAGCCCAGAGTCTGGAGCGCAGCCCTCATCCCGCCGAGGGTGCTGAACATGTTGGTTGAACCCCAGCCTCCAAGAAAAGCGAGGATCGCAACCAGAGTCATTATGAATATTATGAAGATGAGGTCGCCCTCGAAAGATACTAAGGCTGAGCTCTCTGTGATCGGAACCATGAAGAGTGCTGCCAATGGCAGGGTCAAGATCAATATCGGGACGGCTCTGAATAGGTGCTTGTCCACAGCTGAAGGCTCAATATCCTCTTTGGCCAGGAGTTTCATCAGGTCGGCCAAGGGTTGGAGGATTCCTATGGGACCCGTATAGTTTGGGCCGTACCGATTCTGCAGTTTAGCAAAGAATCTTCTGTCCACCCACTGATATATGAGTGCAAGGGCGACGAGGAAGACCACTCCTGGATAGATGAGTACGCTGAACAGATTGTAAAGAGCTACTTCCCACGCCATCTCAGAACGTACCTCCCAAACTCATCATGTTCTCAGCATTCATGTTTGTGAAGGACAATATGTCTGTGCAGCCTAGGCATTGGTTCATTCGAGTTTCATCCCATACGAATTCTGAGTATTGGTAGAAGGAGGATCACAGCTAGGAGTGTGATTGTGGCATAGAGTGCCGGCACAAACCCGGGACTCCCCAGACTGGTTGCCAACATAAATGCTAGAATGTCGAAGACCATGAAGTAGACCGCGTAGATGAAGAAGCGTTCAACATTCACCTGGAGCTTCTCCGCGGGCAACTCTTCGCCGCAGGCATATTGGGAGAGTTTGCCCGGGGTCTTCTCTCCTTTCGGTGAGATCCTGCCTCCATACCAGTAGAGTAGGAGTGCGGTTGCGAGGGAGACTATGATTATGAACGGAAGTGAGGTGAAGAGTTCTCGCCACATTTTAGGGGCCCATCGCTCTTTCTTTCAGAGGGGAATGGTCCCAACTGAGGTAAGGAACTGATATTTATTTTCTTCCTTGGACCAGTATCTACATCTTAGCTCTCCATCCTTTCATTCTCATTGGGTTGAAGAGAGACCTGTTCTGTGTTCTTGCGAAGGAGCGGAGCTATTTCTTTTTTCTGTCTTTCGGGCGCCACCACACTCCACAGGGTTTTTGGTGACTAAGATCTTGGCGACTTTCATCAAGAGACCTCTCTGATAATACTGAAGTCTGGTGGGGGTTGCAGTGTTATCTCGGTCGTAGCGCTTCCTGCTACTCCCACTCGATGGTTGCTGGAGGCTTATGCGTTATGTCATAGACTACGCGGACGACTTCCTTAATCTCGTTCGTCAATCTGGAGGATATCCGTTCTAGGAGTCTGTATGGAAGCTGGGCGAAGCTAGAGGTCATTCCGTCTGTGCTCACAACCGCTCTGATGGCTACAGTATATCCGTAGACCCTTGCGTCACCCTTCACACCAGTGCTTCTTGTGTCCGTCAGGACTGCAAAGTATTGCCACAACTCCCCATCAAGACCAGCCTTCTCCATCTCCTCAGTGACGATACGGTCGGCTTTTCTCAGTATCGTCAACTTCTCGTCATTTACCTCTCCAATTATTCTCACTGCAAGTCCCGGGCCTGGGAAAGGTTGTCTGCCCCATACCGTCCTTGGCAGACAAAGTTTCTGGGCTACCTGTCTGACCTCATCCTTGTAGAGGTCTCTTATCGGCTCGACTATGGCCTTGAAACTTGTGATGTCTGGTAAGCCGGCCACATTGTGGTGTGTCTTGATCTTGTCGGAGTGCTTCCTGAATCCGGACTCGATTCTGTCGGGGTATATCGTCCCCTGGATCAGGTAGTCGGCTTTGAGCTCATCGGCTACACGTTCAAATGAACGTATGAATTCCTCACCGATTATCTTCCGCTTCTCTTCAGGGTCTGTGACGCTCTTCAGTCTCTTGAGGAACCGCTTCTTCTCGTCTAGAATGATGAGGTTCATCTCGAACCTACTGAAGATTGACCTGACTGCATCTAGTTCACCCTCCCTCAGGAAGCCGTGGTCAATGAAGACAGCGTTCAAGTTCTTGCCTATTGCTCTTGAAGCTATTACCGCGGTGACGCTTGAGTCCACACCTCCACTCAGGGCAACTATGGCTTTGGCACCGCCAACCCTGTCCCGCACTTCGCTGACTGCCCTTTCAATATAGTCCTCCACTCTCCAGTTCGGTCTGCACCTGCATGCTTCAAATATGAAGTTTCTAAGCGTCAGTGTGCCCTTCTCGGTTTGGACAACTTCCGGATGCCACTGGACACCGTATATTGGTCGCGACCTATGCTTGAAGGCTGCCACCGGGCTACTTTCTGAGTGTGCAAGCACCTCATACTCTTCTGGAAGACTGTAGACGGTGTCGCTGTGGCTCATCCAGACCTTCTCGGTCCTGTCTAGGCCTTTGAGGACGCCGACCGGATTGTTTACTGTGACGTATGCCACTCCATACTCGTATTTCTCTCCGGGTTTGACTTGGCCTTTGGCCTTTTGGGCTATCAATTGGTGGCCGTAGCAGATCCCGAGGATCGGAAGGTCTACGTCAAGTAGTCTGCTGTCGCAGCTAGGGGCATCTCGCCCGTAAACGCTTGAGGGCCCGCCTGACAGGATCATTCCTCTGAGATTCATCTTGGACTTCTTGGACCCGATCTCTTCCACCGTAAGGTCGCATGGAACGACTTCAGAGTAGACTCTCTGTTCCCTTATTCTTCTGGCGATGAGGTGGGCATACTGGCCCCCAAAGTCTAGGACAAGTATTGTGTCCGGCGCTTCTTCTTGGTCTATCATAGACTCAACCCAATTGCTTACGGGGTGATTGTTTTTGCGTTGTGAACAGCGCTAGTCTTGAGTTCACTTTCAACATTCTGGGGGAATAGGTCTTTCGAACGACCTGAAGTGAAAGTGCGTCAATTTCAGGTTCTCAAGCTAACATATGTCATGGTTCTTCTGCTTGGGATAAACGTTTATTCACCGCGTTTCCCACCCACAGGCAGATTTCAATTGATCGAACAATTGGACGAGCTAGACCACAGATTGCTGGTGGAGCTCCAGAAGGACGCCCGAAGACCCTTTGGGGAACTCTCCAGCGGGGTAGGGTCCTCTGCGGCCACTGTCATAAAGAGGGTAAAAGCACTTGAGGAGAAGGGTGTCATTCAAGGTTACAAAAGAAGTAGCAGGAAAGCTCCCGAATTTATTCGTGGAGATGAATTGCGGTATGTTTAAGTTAGCTCGGCATGGCATGTGTGGTGAGCGTGTCGCTCAATGAGGTTGCAGCGTACCGTCCATGCGAAGCTGGTCTTGGACAGAAAAGGGAAGCTCCAAGCAATCGAGCGGGAGTATTGGGCTTGGCAACGGCAACTTCAAGGTCAACAAGAAGAGTTGTACTCAGCAACAAAACAGCAGGCTGACAGATTCAGACGACGCATACGGGAACAGAACCATCGTGGCCCAGACAAGAACCTTGAATACCCTGTGGTTCTACGTCGAGACTGCATAAAGGTTGAATATAAGCCAGATTCAGTCTTCAAATGGTGGTTGCGGCTTCCACTTCATCCCGAAAGCATTTGGGTTCCAATACAATTCCCACAGAACCAGGAATCGCTCTTGAAGCTTGAGCTGCGGGAATCGAAACTGATTCGTGACGGCGATGACTGGTACGTCAACATAACCGTCCAGAAACAAGCGCGGCTGAAACGCAAGTATGCAACCATACTGCCCATAGACATGGGGATACGAAAACTCGCCACAACAATTGAGAACGGCAAACCAAACTTCTACGGCAAAGATGTCAGACGCACACGCGGAGCATACTTCAGGCTCCGACGATCCGCAGGCAAACCAAGAATCACCAAGAAATGGAAGCATAAGGAACAGGAAACCGTCAGACATCAAGTCCATGCGATCACCCGCCAGATCGTGGAGAAAGCGAAAGCAACCAACGCCATCATAGCGGTTGGAGACCTGAAAGGTATCCGAGAAAATGGAGATTGGAAAGGCAGAGTATTCAACCGCCGCCTATCCAGCCAACCCTTCTACACATTCAAGCAATTCCTGACATACAAGGCAAATTGGGAAGGTATCCGCGTCTTGACAGTTCCAGAAGTCTACACAAGTCAGACATGCAACCGTTGCGGTGTGAGGGGACAGCGTGTCGCTGGAAGATTCTCATGCCAGAACTGCGGGTTGGTGTGTGATGCGGATGTGAATGGTGCATGGAACATTGCTAAGCGGGCTCATGGACTCCTCGTCCATGAGACAGGGGGCCTATTGACAGTCCCCAGAACTCTAGCCGAGTGTGAGCCATGAAGAGCCTCGAAAGACTAGAGAATCTCCCGACTTCAGTCATGAAGAGTGTCAATGACTACTGTCAAGGAAGACTGTAGATTCCTTGAGGGGACTCTTGGGGCTGGGCCTTCAGAATCCTCAGTCCCTTAAATAGCCGGTCTCCTTCAGGATCTCCTTGAATTCGGCGTCGCTCAACGAGGCTTTCCTACCTTCCTCATAGAGCTTCTTGATTCTTGCAACAACCATCTCAAGCATCGGTCCATCCTTCTCTGTAGGGCCTCCGAGAATCTCTTCCATCTTGTATTTTATCGCAGCTCTGCCCGACTGTTTGCCTATTGTTAGCCGTCTCCAGTTGCCTACAAGCTCTGGCGGGTATAGCTCATACGTGAGTGGGTTGCTTAGAACTCCATGAGCATGAATGCCCGACTCATGGGCAAAGGCGTAGTCCCCCACGATGGCCTTGTTTGGAGGAACCACTATTCCCGTAGCCTTGCTGATGAAGTCGGCGACATATTTGAACCTGTCCAGCCTTTTCTCGTATTTCTTCACTCCGTGGTGAAGATATAGGTTCATCATCACCTTCTCGGTCTCCGCGTTTCCTGCTCGTTCTCCGATTCCCAAGAAAGTTGTGCTACCGAATATTCTCTCATATATGCCCGAGGCAGCTCTAATCGCTGCGAGTGTATTCTCGACGGCGTTTCCTAGGTCGTCGTGCGCATGAATCTCTACGCAACTTATCTTCGTATCTCTGTGGATGGCCTCTATCTTTGCTGGGATTCCGTTCGGCAGAGGTGCGGCTGGGTCTGAAAGGCCGATACCGACTGTGTCGCAGACGCGGTATACTTGGGCCCCAGCGTCAGCCACGGTGTTTATGAATTTCTTCTCGAACTCCCAGTCTGCTCTTGTGCTGTCCTCACCATGAACGAATACTGTGAGCCCATGGTCTTTCGCAGCGTACTCTACCACGTCAGTGACTCTGCTGAGAATATCCTGCAGAGAGATTTCAGGCCACTTTGAGGCTATATGTATGTAGGATACTGGATGGGATATTCCTATTTCCTCGAAGTCGCAACTGAGGGCGTTGTCTACATCTTCTTTTACAGCCCTGCACCAACCAGCTATCCTTGCCTTGAGGTTCTTCTCATGTATCATACTCACCGCCTTCTTGTCTGGCTCCTGGAAATGATGAACCTCAATTCGTTCTACACCGATCTCATCGAGAAGCTGTGCTATGGCAGCCGTATGCTCTGGGGATGCGGCTATTCCAGGCATCTGCACACCGTCCCTGAGCGTAGAGTCGTCGATCATGGGCTCAACCTTCAGTGGCAGCTGAGTGAAGTACTTCCTCCAATCGCCGATCTCATCATGTGAAATAGACATGGTCTCGTATTGACCTCGCGTCTAGTCGAATTGGTTGTTCAATCACCCATCAAATGGCTATTTTAACATATGGTGGCTTCACTGAACGGTGAACCACAAAAGATCTCGTGTGGCAAACTCGTTCGAGACCGAAGCTTTGATGGATGTGGTTGGCTAACATATACTTAAGTATTATTCGGATTTGACAAAACACGTGTATGTTTCTGCCACCTTTTCACGGTCTTGTTTACGGAAAGCATCAACTGAGACATAGACGCCAACCAATAATGTTAGTCATGTGATGTAGTTCGTGAGGCCCGAGGCTTTGGCCAACTCCAAAGCGCGCTTCATCTCTTCTCGGGTCAGTCTCCTCCTCAATTCAGGAACCTCCGTCGCCCTCCACTCTGGCCTATACTGGAACATCAAGTTGACTCTCGTATTTCGTCCTAGGTTTCCGCCTATCCACTCAAGAATGGGTTTCGTGCAGCATTCCAGATGCCCTGGGAGCACCAGGACCCTCACAATCAATTCACCAAACTTTTTCGCGAGGAGGTGATTTCTTGTGCATGTCCCCCAGTATCCGGGTGCACTGGACAGATTCTCAGCACACTCACCCGGGCCGTACTTGAAATCAAGAAGATATACATCAACGAAGCCGTAAAGAAGCTCTGCTGTCAATTGACTGTAGTATGAATTGCTGTTCCATACCACTGGAACATTTACCTCTACAAGCCTGAAGACTCGAAGCCAGTCTCTCAGCCAGGGTGTGGGTTCTCCGCCGACCAGATTGATATTCCGACAACCGTCGGCTCTAAGCCTTTCAACAATCTTCGCGAGATCCGCATAAGAGTACTTCCTTCCATCTTCGTGCATCTGTGAGATGGACCAGTTCTGGCAGTGCAAGCACCTAATTGTGCAGCCCAGCGTGAATATTGTTCCTGATGGAACCAGTTCTGGCTCTTCACCCATATGCTCAAAGAAAGTTGAGACCTCCATATCTTGGCCACACCTGCAGAACCCCACCTCGCCGGCGACCCTATTGACCTCCTCCATCCTCTCACATAGGCGACAATTGCGGAGGAGCCTTTCTGAGAGAGCTACTTTTAGGTCGAAGTAGGATCTTGAAGGATCTGGAGGGCTTTTGAAGGCCAAATGCTTCTGGTCAAGCCTATTCTCTAGTGAACGATACTCTTGCATGAGTTCACGGTGAAGTGACCATAACTCGCTCTCAGGTGAGGTTGGATTAAAGTCTGCTTTGAGCTTTCTGCTTATCAGAAACTTTGCAGTCTTCATGTCTTGCATAATAGCGAGGTATCGCGGCAGACTCTTTGCCAACGCTGGGTCAGAGAGCACATCTATAGAGTCGGGACGGATGATTGGCCACATCGATCAGAGTCAGCCTAGAGACGCCAATTGCGAGAAGGGAGAACACGCTTAGGTTTTCCATGTTCTCCAGTGACTTATTTATAGCATGGCGTTACATAAGTCCTTACTATCTGAGGGTTTCATATGGTAGCTTACGCCGACATCGGAAGCAGAATCATCGCAGGCATAGTGGACTTTGTAATCACGTTAGCGATCAGTCTGGTCATATTCCTGTTTCTTGTTCCTGTATCATTTGGCTCTGTCTCCACGCTGTGGTGTCTGCTTTCCTCACCCCTACTACTGAATCTCTTCGGTTTACTATCAACAGTACTGTTTGCATACTACACATGTTTTGAGGGGTCCTGTGGACAGAGCCCTGGAAAGAGATTTATGCGAATCAAGGTTGTCAGTGAAGACGGTTCTAAGTGTAGTCTCGGCCAAGTCCTTGTTAGAAACATACTTCGAATTGCCGACTTCCTTCCAGCCTTTTACATATTGGGTCTGACCTCAATAATTATTACGAGAAATAGAAAACGTCTTGGCGATATTCTTGCAAGGACTATCGTTGTAAGAGCATAGGGTACAGAAAACTTGCAAGCCACCTTACGTAGGTTGAAGTTAAGCCCAGTTTATCTTTCCGAAATTCAACTGAGATCGCAAGGATGAGGTAGATTTGGATGGTGATTGTTGCGTGTACTCCAGACTCGGAGGGGTTGGGGAGAAGACTCGCAGAGAATCTTCAAGCAAGAAGAGTAGCGGTCGAGTCGAGGGCCTTTCCTGACGGAGAGTCCTACCTGAGGTTCGCCGACGTTCTTGAGAATCAAGATCTGGTTGTAGTCCATTCCTGTTTTCCTCAACAGGATAAGCGACTCATGGAATTGCTCTTCATGTTAGATGCAGCCAAGGAACTTGGTGCAAAGAGAACCATTGCAGTTGTTCCGTACCTTGCCTACGCCAGGCAAGATAGGCGCTTTCGACCTGGGGAGGTTGTTAGCAACACATCAGTGGGAAAACTACTTGGGGCTGTGGGAACAGACACTCTACTGACTGTTGATGTGCACAAGGAAGAATCGCTGAAAGCCTTCAAGATAAGAACGATAAATGTATCCGCGATGCCGCTGTTGGCTGAATACCTCAAGAGCCTAAACCTATTCCAACCATATATCTTGGCCCCTGACAAAGGAGCCGCTGACCACGCTCGGCTTGTAGCCTCTATCCTAGGGACCGACTACACGTACTTCGAGAAACACAGGGACAGGGTAACTGGACAGGTTGTGACGGCCGGAAAAAATGTCGAACTGGATGGCAGAGACGCCGTAATTCTCGACGATATAATATCTACCGGCACAACCATTGCTAACGTTGCGAGGATTGCGAAGAGCAACGGCGCAAGGAAGATCATTGCGGCTTGCACTCATGCATTACTTGTGGGAAATGCTGAGGAGACGATGAAGATGGGGGGCGTGGCGAGCGTCATAGGCACGGACACAATACCTGGCGTAGTAAGCAAGGTCTCTGTAGCCACGGCAGTTGCGGGCTCGCTGAGGAAGCTTATGTGAACTCAAATCTCTTCTTCCTGCTGTCCGGCGAACACGAAACCCTACCAGCAGCCGAAGTATTGGCCATACTGGAATCGGAGAACTTTGCTTACAGTGACGTTGCTCTAGCTCAGAAGTTGCTCACTCTCAGCGCGGATAAGTCGTGCACAAGAGCTGTGGTTGAAAGGGCTGGAATGTGCGAGGCCGCGGGTCTTCTGATATTCAGGTGCAGGAACTTGGAGAATGAGATTCTTGAAGCAGTTACCGAAATCCCCTTCTCCCATTTTCTGGGCCCCGGGGATAGGTTTTCAGTGAGGATTCGTAGGGTCTTCGGATCTTCGAGACATCTACATAAGATGAAACTAGAGTCAAAAATTGGTGAGATAGTATTGTCCTCAGTTGAGTCCAGTGTCGACCTCAGCGAATCCAAAAATGAATTCGTCGGAATGATTGGTGAAGAGCATTTTGTGTTTGGATTGGTGACCGCGAGACGCCAAGATCATAACGTGAATCTACGTAGACCTAAGGAAAGACCTGCTTTCCATCCATCAACCGTTCAACCTAGACTTGCAAGGTGTCTTGTGAATCTTGCAAGGGCGAAAAGGGGAGAGGTCTTACTAGACCCTTTTTGCGGTGTTGGGGGAATACTGATCGAAGCTGGAGTAATGGGATGCCGAGTTGTAGGATCAGACCTAGATCCAAGAATGGTCAGTAAAGCTTTCAAGAATCTCAAGCATTTCCATATCAACCCTGACGGCTTGGTTGTTGCGGACGCTAGGAAGGCTCCCTTCATCAGAACTGTTTCAATTGCTACGGACCCCCCTTACGGTCGGGGAGCCTCAACATTGGGTGCAGACCTCTACCGGTTGCTCAGAGAGTTTCTGAATGAAGCCCAATCAATGTTGCTGAGCGATGGTTTCCTGTGTTTAGCCAGTCCATGCGATGTCGAAATCCAGAGACTCGGCTTGGACGCGGGTCTGAACATCATTGAGAGTCACCTCCTGAGGGTCCACAGAAGTCTTACTAGAGAGATCGTTGTCTTCAGTCATAGAAAAAAAGTTCATGAGGAAAGAATACCGTGGAACTTGTGTTCCTAGGAACTGGCGGTTCCATGCCGACCAGAGATAGAGGTCTCCCAAGCGTCATTCTGCGAAGAGCAGCTGAACTCATCATGTTCGACTGTGGCGAGTGTTCACAGAGACAGATGGTAGCTGCAAAGCTTGGATTCAACCGGAAAATGAGGGTCTTCATAAGTCATATGCATGGAGATCATGTTCTCGGTTTGCCCGGCCTCTTTCAATCGATGTCTTTTCTCGGCAGAGATAGAATGCTCGAGATCTACGGTCCCGAAGGTGTAGCGGACTTTGTTGAGGCCGTCAACAGAACTGTGAGGTTCAATCAGAGATTTCCCCTGGAGGTTCATCAAGTAGGATCCGGAACAATATTGGAGGAGAAAGAATATGTTGTCGAGGCTGCTTGGCTGGAACATGGGACTCCTTGTCTCGGATTCGCGCTTACGGAGAAGAGTAAACCCGGCAGATTCAACCCCAACAAGGCCGCAGCCTTGGGAATTCCCAAAGGTCCACTATGGAAGAAGTTGCAGCTGGGTGAGACGGTTAGCTTCGGTGAGACCGTGGTCAAACCTGCACAGGTCCTTGGTCTATCCAGGAAGGGTTCGAAGATAGCTTATATTACAGACACTAAACCCTGCAGCGCCGCAGTCAAGCTCGCCGAGGACGCAAATATCTTGATGTATGATTGTACATTCGACAGCTCAAGGAAGGAAAAGGCAAGAGAATACGGCCACTCTACAGCCGAGGAGGCTGCAAAAATAGCTAAGAAGGCGGGTGTGGGCAGCCTCGTCCTTCTGCATATCAGCGCAATGTATGAGGATGCTAACCCTCTTCTTGACGAAGCCAAGAAGATCTTTCAAAATGCTATCTTGGCTTCAGATTTGATGAGGCTACCAGTAACAATCTAGTATCTCCCCTGCTTTTCTGTAGCTCTCAATTGTTCTGTTGACACTTTCGACAACTAAACAGCCGGCGAATCTTCGCCTCCTAAGGAATCTGGCAAGCGTCACCCAGTCAACGGTTCCACGGCCGATCATGTTGTGCTCATCATGGGTCCCGTAGTTATCGTGAAGGTGTATGTGGACTATCCTATCGCCGAATCTTCTCAGAAGGGTCTTGACTTCGCCAAGAGTGTTTGCGTGTCCAACATCAAAAGTCATCTTTGCTGCTCGCATGGATCTCTCGGCAAAAAACGCTTCGAAGTCTCTGTGAGAACCCAAAATGAAGAAGTTGTATGGCATATTCTCAACGGCGACCCTCAGCCCAAGATCTTCGGCCTTTTCTCTGAGGAGTTCCAAAGCCTCAAGGTTAAGGGTCCATTGACGTCCTGGGTAGGCCCAACTGAGGCCTGAATACAGGCCTGGATGCACTACCCAGATTTCCGCATCGATCTTTGCAGCAAATTCGAGAGAGCTGAGCAGCCGAACTATGTCGGAGTCTCTATGCTTCTTGTTGAGTGACGCTATGTTCTGGTCCTCAAAGGGTGCGTGAACGGTGTAGTTGAGGCCGAGTCTGCTTCTGAGTCTCTGTAGACTCTTAGCTCGAGCTTCATTGAGCCTGTGTGTATCCTCATCGACTATTTCCCAGTTTTCTACGTTGGAGGAGACGATCGAGTCGAGCAGCACTCTGAATGGTTGGCCTTGAAGATATAGCGAAGAAAGGCTGAACTTCATTCTTGAAAGCTTCCTTCAATAGTTTCTTAGTCTGAGAATCGAACTTTGGGTCTTGCTGGACTTCGTGTCACTGTTCTGTCTCAACAAGCCACTTGATAACGCTGTGTGGCTCTACACATTCTAGACTCAGTTTTATTGGTCCGAGCGGAGACTCTCTGGGGTCTGTTGCGAAGGACACGTGGCCGGCGTAGGCGGCTTGTTTGTTCAAATGGATAGTGAGACAAGAGTTCAATAATGACGAGATCATCATTGACCTAGCGGCGGCCCTTATTCTTTCTCGCTTCAGCAGGTCGCGAAATCTCGACAAGACCTTGATTCCCTGAGATTCCCCCACAAAACTTGCTCGATCCTCAGTGACTCTGACTACTCTCAGCTCGACTGTTGGGAATAGGTTCTTGATGGCACGCTCCACTTTCCGTTCGTCCTCAGTAGGAAAGACCTCTGCCTCGATGCAGAGACGGAGATCGTTCACGTAGGCACTTCCTTATAGAACCGGCTTATTTCTTGCTTGAAAGATCCTAGTGTCGAATCGTTTACTATCAGTTTGTCAGCCAGAGCTATGACGGAGCCAACTCCGACAGCGAGTTCTCGGTGATCTCTCTGAACAAATTCCTCCAAGCTCTTAGGATCGTCGCTTCTTCCCCTGCGAATTAGACGTTGGAAACGCTGGTCTGGCGGCGAGTGAACAGCTAGAAGTTTGACCTTGAAGTTATCTTTGAGCAACTGAAGCTCACTCAGACTTCTTAGGCCTTCCACGACTACTGTATTCGATTGAATCTTCTTGATCTTGGGTATTAGTCTCTCTGCAACGACATCAGGCCCATCCTCTTCTCGAATCTTCAGCATTAGACTTCCCAGATTCTCTGGGGTAGGCGGAAGCTTCCTTGTCAACGCCTCTTCCCTTACTACGTCGCCACATACAAACACCGGAATACCGTATGTTCTCGCTAGACTTGAAGCTACAGCCTTACCGGAACCTGGCATTCCGGTTACTGCAATGATCGTCTTGGTAGGATTCAAGATCTGCCACCTAATTTCTTAAACTAAGTCATTGGTGGGTAAGACGGTCAAACTCCATGAAGGACACCCACCCTTAAATTGTTTGGTTACGACTTAGTTTACTGATACAAGTTGGAGAAAGTTAGAGCATTCATAGCAGTCGACATAGAAGAGGAGAAACTGAAACAAGGATTCGTCAAGCTTCAAGAGGAGCTTCTTGAAGAGGGAGCTGACATCAAGATCGTCTCTCCAGAGAACATCCACATAACGCTTCGCTTCCTAGGTGAGCTTGAAGAGAACGTTGTCCAGAGGGTTGTTGATGGACTGAAACTACTACGTTTCCAGCCGTTTGATGTTCAATTCAAAGGAGTTGGGGCGTTCCCCAGTCTCACTCACATGAACGTAATATGGGTGGGCATAAAGAAGGGTGGTGACGAGCTGAGAAACCTCGCAGAAGCGCTGGAACCACAACTCAGAAAGATCGGGATCCCCCCAGACAAGAAGGGCTTCAGTCCCCACGTGACTGTCGCAAGAGTTAGAACTGGCAGGAATAAGCAGCAAATAGCAAAACGCCTCGCCGAGCTGGTCGAACAAGAATTCGGTTGGATGAAGGCTGAATCTGTCAGACTCCAGAGAAGTACCCTAACACCAAAGGGGCCGATCTACTCTACCATCTTTGAGGTGAAGGCTTGAATTCTGGCATATCTGAAATCCGCATGAAAGTGCTGAAACGGATCGTGCCCAAGGAGGCTGAGAGGAAGAGAGTCTACACCCTCTCAGAAGAAATCATGCGGAGAGTCTCTCAGGCGGCTCATAGAGCTTCACTGAAGGCAGAGGTTAGCCTCGAGGGTTCTGTCGCCAAGGATACATGGCTGTCAGGCGAGGCTGACATAGACATATTTCTCAAGGTTGAGAGTAGCCTCGACCCAAGCGAACTTGAGACAACCTGCCTTGCTGTTGCGAAGGAAGCGATAAAGGGACACAAACCGATTGAACGTTTTGCCGATCACCCATATATTGAGACTTACATCGGCGATTCGCGTGTCAACATAGTGCCATGCTACTGTGTAGAATCCGGGATGTGGAAGAGTGCGACGGACAGGACGCCATATCACACGGAGTACATGAACAAGCATCTCAACCCTGAGTTGAGAAATGAGGTTCGGCTTCTTAAGAAATTGACGAAGGCAACCGGAACTTACGGTGCTGAAATCCGCGTAGGGGGTTTCAGCGGTATGCTCTGCGAGACTATGACTCTGTTCTATCGATCTCTGGAGAAGACCCTCCAAGCGGCAGTAGCGTGGAGAAATGGCACTGTAATAGACTTGGAGAACTATTATGGTGGAGACTCTGAGGAGGTCTACGATCTTTTCGAGCAGCCCTTGATAGTAATCGATCCGGTTGATAAGACACGGAATGTTGCGGCAGCCGTAAGGCATGAGAGGCTCTGGGAATTCGTCTCTGTCTCTAGGCTTTTCTTGCGCAGACCGAGTCTCAGGTTCTTTTATCCTCGAAAACAAGAGGGGTTCACACGCAATGAGTTCACAAAGACATTGGCTAGTAGAGGCACCAGTCTCATTGGCCTCAAATTTGAAGGAATAAAGGCTCCAGTTGATGTTCTTTGGAGCCAGATGTACAAAACAGAGAAATCTATCGTCAACCTGATGGGGGCCAAAGGCTTCAGCGTGATAAGGTCATCCTCATTCAGCGACGAGAAGGACTTTAACATGATCATCATAGAGTTGGAGAACCGTGTTCTGCCGAAGACTATGAAACACCTCGGTCCCCCCATTGAAAGAATGGCGGAGTCTGAAAGGTTCCTCTCAGCACACTTGGGAGCCAAGGATACGGTTTCGGGACCTTGGGTGGAAAGAGACAGGTGGGTTACACATCGAGTTAGAAGATATGTTGATGCTGTGCAACTCCTGGAGGACTCCCTTGCTGACGGAGGGCGAAATATCGGTGTGTCGGGCCTGATAGCCGAAAGCATCAGGAGGGGAGAATATAGACTCATAGTCGATCGTCAACTTGGAAGATTCATGGAGGTTGAAGGATTCCAAAGGTTCATGAAGACACATCTCAGCGGGAAGCCCGATTGGCTCACGTAGGTAAAGCACCTGATGTTTTGAGTCTTTCAGAGATACCGAGCCAAATCATTTGCTACCCGAGGCCTAGTGAGGATGAGCGGCAAAGAAGACTCAGAGAAATGGAAAATATTGGCGTCGACCAAGTACTATTGAAAGGTGAAACGACGATTGATGGTTATCAAGTCCTTGGGAAGGGTTGCGTCAGCGTTGTGATTCCTGTAAAGGCCGCCTCAGGTATAGCTGTTCTCAAGATCAGGAGAACAGACGCGAATCGGGTGAACATGTTTCATGAGGCTGAAATGCTTAGCTTCGTCAACAGCCTAGATATCGGTCCCAAACTCCTCAGTTGCACGGCGAACATGCTCCTAATGGAGTACATAGAAGGGCCGATACTTCCGAAATGGCTGAGAATAGCTGATCAGAGTGAATCTGAGAGAGTCAAGAAAACAGTCAGAGCATTACTTAAGCAATGCTACACAATGGACACAATGCATCTTGACCATGGAGAGTTGAGCAACGCATCGAAACATGTAATCGTCAGAAGCGTAGAATGGAGTCCAGTGATAATCGATTTCGAATCTGCAAGTAGAACTAGGAGAGTTCAGAATCTTACCTCCATATGCCAGTTCCTGTTCATGAGCAAAGGGAACTCAAGAGTCACCCAAGCTTTTACGGAACCGATATGTCCGGAATCCTTCAAGACGAGGCTGAGAGAGTACAAGCTAGAGCCATCGGAGAGGCGATTCCAGCAAATACTTTCCGCATGTAGTCTTGAGTAGTCGGATACACATATATTAGATGTGAGAACCTGAGGAAGATGGTCTGTATGCTAGGGAACCTTCCAGGTAGTATCGGCGTCAAGAACATGGTATCTCCAAATTGGTGATTGAGATGAAATCACGTGTATCTCTAACAATTCCTAATGAACTGCTCAGAAGCTTGGACGAACTCGCTCGAAGAAAGAAGATGAACAGGTCAGAGCTCCTGAACGAATCGGTTAAGCTAGGGGTTAGGGAGCTTGTGGTTCGTTTCGCACTCGAGCAGTATGAAAGGGGCTCCATTTCGGTTGGCAGAGCTGCGGAAACGGCTGGAATGGGCTTGGCTGAATTCCTAGAAGAGATGCAAAAGAGAGGTGTCTCACAGCGTTACTACTTGGACTCTTTGATTGAGGAGCTTGAGGACAAGTGACGGCGGTGCCTGATATTCAGATTCTACTTCCAAAGCATAAGGTCCTGTGGCTCCTAAAGGCAGCCTACGGAAACATCCTTGTTCCAACATCTGTTATTCAAGAGGTTCAAAGCAACACTATGGATCAAGCCATTAGTGAAGGTTGGCTTGAACTGCTCGACCCTGACACGGACTACGTCATGCGTGTGGATGAAATCGAATCAAGAAGTGGGATTGGACTATCTAGAGGCGAAGAAGCCTGCATTGCCTTGGCTCTCCAACATGAAGCTCATCCGATCGTTACAAACGATAGGGAGGTCGGGGCGGTTGCCAAACTTCTCGGGATCAGAACTGAGGGGATCCCTTCGGTTATTCTCAGGGCATCGAATTCAGGCGCGATATCTAAAGAGGACGGTCTGAGACTCTTCCATGAAGTCTCTCGAAGTACTTGCCCCAGTTTAGGGGAGTTCATGTGCCTCTATGAACTGTTTACTGGTAAGATGATGAATGTCTCAACACAGGGCCATTCAGGTCTATCGCAAGAAAACTCGCTGAGTGGATAGAAACTCAAGGGCGAAAGCGGTTAACTACCGCTGCGCAAGAGGAACAAGGATTTACTGGCGAAATTCAGTTAGGTCCTGAGACTGGCCTAGGGAAGACGCCTTGGCCGTTCAAGTAGTCCGGATAGGTGGTCGCTTTCTCTCCTGTGCTTGTTTCTTAGGTTTGGTTGACGCGCGCTTCTGTCGAGCTACCTGAAGATACTCGACCATTTCATCGTCAAGTTCAAGCCACCTAGCGACTTCAGTTGCTTCTCCGTCGTTTTCGAATATCTGTCTGATGTAAGGTATGAATTGCTTAATTGCGTCAGCGGTGGATGTGTGGCATCTGGAAGCTATCTTTCTGCCAATAGCTTCATGCAGGGCTCTCTGCCTCCTCAGTTTTCCCCTCAGCTTTATTCTCTCCGGGAACCTCATCTTGGTCCATGCTGGTTTGGTCCATTCTCTAGACATCGCGACTCCGGCTGTCATCAGGTCTAGGGCATAAGGTAGTAGCCCCCAGTGCTGGGTCTTCCGGATTCTCGTTAGGTAAAGGTCGGCTCTTGCCAGGGACTCGAGGGCGTTCGCCCTGTCTCTTGGGTCTGTAAGTTGAGTTGGTGTGTTCTCATATATCCACTCGAACAGCATCTCGTGGTCCATATCTGCGATGTCAGCAGCCTTCCTGGCCCAGAGGCATGTCTTCGCATTGAAGATAGCCCCCAAGACCTCAAAGATACTCTCTTTTCGATCTCTCCAGTCAAGCCAAGTAACATCGGCGTAGTTGAGTCTCTTCTTTCCAGTTGAGAGGGTTTGTAGGTCATTCATGATTGAACGCATATCCCCCTCATTTCTTTTGACTATGAATCTCAGAGCTTCCTCCTCGACATCCAAGTTCTCTTCTTCACTGATCTTCTTCAGATATGGTATGGAGTCCCTGAGGCCCAGACGTCTGAACTGTATCAGCAGGCAAAGGTTGCGAAGAGGTGCGAGCCTTGGGTCCCAAGGATCGTTTGCCGTCAGGATGATGGGCCATTTGGTACGCTCGATTGTTGAAGATATTGCTTCGACTGCGCCTCTGTCTTCGCTTGGGTCTATTCCGTCGACCTCGTCGAGAAGTATGAGCCTTTTACCTGCAGTCAGGCTAGCCTGTTGAGCTGCGGTTCCAACAATTCTCTCTATTAGAGCTGTTGTCCGCTTGTCGCTGGCGTTCATCTCCACGAGGTCGAAGCTCATGTCTCTTGAGGCGGCTTCGGCTGTGACGGTCTTTCCAGTCCCAGCCGGGCCGTATAGGAGCGCAGCCTTCTTCTTTGCCGGTGACTTTCCCCAAGAAGCAAGCCACTGCTTGAGGGAGAGGATGGCCTCCTTGTTTCCTGCAATCTCGCCTAGGTGATGCGGCCTATGCTTCTGGGTCCAAGGGACGTACAAATTCCTTCACTATTCAGTTTTTCTTTTGGAAAGTCCTACATATAATTGTTCGACCTCATTTTGCCGTTGCTTCCTGTGGTAGCTCTTTTACATGTTTATCTCTTAGCTGTTGAATGACCTTAAGTCCTTTCTTGTCTGTTTTGGCTTGGTATTCTTTCGTATTCTTTGGTGGTGGTCATTCCCAATTTTAACACTGCGGATAAGAACGTTGCCGATTCCCCAGTGCTCAAAGACTCCAGCATCCTGAGTCTTCACCCTCAATTCCAGTGTATTTTCCGAATCACTCTTCAATGTTCCGAGTGAAGGAAGTCATTTGGATTTCTCAAGTGTTCAAATGGCTTCTCATATGTTCACAAGGCGTATGTAATATATGGTTCCTCCAAGGTAGCGTTCACCTACTCTTTTGAAGCGCTCTGGATTATCCGTGACTATGTAGAGCTTCCTTGACGATGTGTTTGAGGTTTCAAGATCGCTTTCTCGAAGAGCTTTTATGGTCTTTTCTGCCACCGCAACAGCCGGATCAATTATCTCAACCCTCTCAAGTAGAGCTTTTCTTATCGGCTCCATGAGCGGGGGGTAATGAGTGCAACCAAGTATCAACGTATCTATTCCCTCGTCAACAAGGGGCGCTACGTATTTCTTGGCAATCGTGTAGGTTTCAGGTTCTCTGAACCATCCCTCCTCAGACAGAGGCATCAGTAACGGGCATGATTGGGCGAAGACATCGGCATCACCTTTCTCCTTCAGTCTCTTTTGGTATATGTTGCTGTTGATTAGGGCCTCTGTCCCAATAACACCGATCCTTCGATTTCTAGTTGCTCGAAGAGCCAACTCAATAGTGGGTCCAATTACCTCAACAATAGGAATTTTTGCCTTATCCTTCAAGTGTTGGTAGGCCACTGCCGAGATTGTGTGGCACGCTAGGACGACTAATTTCACAGAATAGTTCTGTAACAGGAAGTTGAGACTCTCGCCAGCAAACCTCAAGATGGTCTCTTCACTTTTGGATCCGTAGGGGGCTCTGCCAGTGTCTCCGAAATATATGGTGCTCTCATTCGGAAGGTGATTCAACAGTTCTCGCTGGATAGTTAAGCCTCCGACTCCAGAATCAATTAATCCAATAGCTTTTTGTTGTTCAGCTGAGTCCAACTATTATCGCCAAAAGATGCGTTGCAGTGGAATTTGAACACTACGTCCTGTAATCTGGATTGACCGAATCTTTCGAGTCAACTTGAAAACCCCTTGGGATCGTCTGGATGACTAATGGATCTCCGCAGTTCTAGAGTTAGACTGTGAGGGATTGTTTTTGACTCCGCATCTTTTGCGGGTTATGATTCTTCTTGGTGGTTAACGCACGCTTGGGCGCTAGTAGGAGTTCTGCCTTCGGCTTGTTCCGGTCTGGATGGTTTATTTCGCTTGCGATGCGGATGCGATGCGAGCCAAGAGAGCGCTCAGCTGAATTTCCTCGTCGGCTCCTTGGGCCAATCTGAAGTCAACTTCACCCATCACTTCAGCAATTTCGATTCGTCTCTTCTCAGGCAACTCCATCCGGAATATTTCTGAATGGAGTTGCTTGATGATGTCCTGGCCCGAGATCCCATACTCTACCAGCATCGTCCTCAGTTTATCCCTTGCCTCGATGAATTTGTTCTTCAGAGACAGGGATAGGATCTCGTTGACGTCTTCGGGTTTTGCTCTTCCGATAACCTGATAAACTGATTTTTCATCGACTTTCTTACCGAATGAGGCCGCAGCTTGGAAAGTGTTTATTGCGCGCCTCATGTCACCTTCCGAGGTAACGACTATGGCTTTCAAACCTTGAAGATCATAGTTCACGCTTTCCTTCTTTCCAATCTCTTCAATATATGACAGTAGCTCCTCTTCCTTCAGCGGTGTAAATCGAAAGAGTGCACATCTAGATTGAATGGGCTCAATTATCTTTCCTGAGTAGTTACAGGACAGGATGAAACGACAGGTTTCTGTATACCTCTCCATTGTTCGTCGTAATGCATGTTGCGCGTCAGCAGTGTTGTGGGTTAGAAGTCCTATGCCTAGTATGAAGTTTCTATTCCTTCGCATCGTTATGTTCCATGCTCTCTTCATACCGACATGCTCGATCTTCTTTATTACTCCACCATTGGTTAGAAGTTTCATCGATCGCAGTCGTTTCTCTCCTCTTTCCTTGAGGGAGGCCCACCAATCTTTCATATATTCGCTCCATACTTCTTTCCTTTTTTCTCCCCAGCTTTTTTCTGCTATCTTGTGTAACACTGCATTGTGACATCTAGGGCAAACGAACATGAGGTTATCTCTCTGGTTATTCTTCTTGTTACCATCTATGTGGTGAACGTAGATTCCATCCCTCTCACCTTTCTTTATCATCAGTCCGCAAATTTCGCACCTTGCCTTATCTAACTCCGGTAGATGGCGACGGTAGTTACTGTCCCAAAAAATGCCTTTTTCTCTGTATGTAGCACTTGCTTGCTTCCTTTTCCTTTCAGCGACCTCTTTATCCATGATCTCTGTATCCGGGATACCCTTATGTTCCTTCCAGAACCTGCATCCTCCGCTCAGCATTTTCTGTCTAAGCGTAGGGTCTCGCCACATCCGAAACATCTGTTGCCGTCTCTGCTCTTTGACTTCAGGCCTTACAGAGGGGTTTTTATCACCCATCAATGCTTGTCCTCCAATTCTTGCGTCATCAGACTTGGTTTTGCCTCTGTTCCATGCGGTTTTTCCATACATTGGATTCTCGGATCCCCGCATCTCAAGTGCATGTCCAATGTTCTGGCACCTCCTACTACAGAATTTCTTGTTCAGCGTAGGCCGTCCGCAGACCCTACACGCTTCCATCACTATTGGTCCGCAATCTACCAGTATGTCTCCCGCTTTGAGTTCCGAGACCTTGACCTCTTTGATGGATTCTCGATCCCAGACAAAGAATGGATGTTTTTCACTTGCCTCTACAGTCCTGCCGTCTTCTAGAGTCATTTTGTAGAAATCAGCAAATCCTGAATCGATACACTTCCCTTCATCGTCTTCGACTTCTCCTGTTTCCAAACTTACGGAAGGAATGGGAACGTATCGCCTTTTCTCGATCTTCCCGATCTCCTTAAACCTATAACCAAGCTTGTGGTCACTCATACCAACAACGATCTTCGTATCCTCCGTGAGACACATGTTGTCAGCTTCATCAAGAACCAAGAGTTTGAAAGGCACCCTGCTGATAGTTGACATCCGAGCGAAATCTTTCACTGTAGTTCTTATGACATCTATCCCACGTGCATCACTCGCGTTAAGTTCCATATATGCGTCCATGTATCGCTCTCCAAACAATTCGCGGGCTAGACACAAAGAAGCAGTAGTCTTGCCAGTCCCGGGGGGCCCAGCAAAGAGGCAGTGAGGCATGGATTTCGTTCTTGCGAATCTCTTTAAGTGTTCAACTATCTCTTTCTGATCCTTGATCTCATCGAGCACTTGCGGCCTATACTTCTCAGCCCACATCGCAGCCTCCAAGATCCCCATCCCCTCCATGCTTCTTGAAATAAAGTCTTATAGAAGCTAAAAGGATTGTTGGGGCGCGTCTTCTCTGGAGCTTAACAAATTAAGAAAGTATTCGTTCTATCGAATCAGCCTCAGATTCCTCCGGCATAGGTATCCCAGTAACCTTTGACGCCCTTTCAGTTAGCGCGACCAAGTCGGACCTCGACAGGAGATTGAGTTTCCATTTTCGTGCACCAGCCATAAGTTGCTGGAGGCCTACCCCCACCCTATCGTGCAGGTAACTGTAGAGGCCGACAGCTTCCCACGGTATAGTCTTGAATTTCTCGCCGTACCTTGTCTTAAGCTCATTCGTACAGTAGAAGAACTTTTCTGGGGAATTGGTATAGCGATCAGTAAAGCTCTTGGGAAGACTGCCCTTTGACGCTAGCTCTAGGAAGTACGAGGACTTCATGACGGCAGTTAGGGGCGAACGCCCGAGTAAGACGGCCTTAACATACGGTCCTCTACCGAAATTGCTCATAGCTATCGCCTTGAATGTCTGAGTTTCATCCATGAATCCACCTGCCATAACGATGTCTGGAACATGCCGACCTTTTCTGCTGAGTATCTCTGCACATCTTAAGACCTGAGATTCGAGATAGACCGTTGGAGTACTCATCTCATCCATCATGGGTACCGGACTCATCCCTGTTCCTCCTCCAGCTCCATCGAAAGTTACAAAATCTATCTTTGCCAACGAAGCCAACTTCATTGTGAAAGCCACAGCCGAGGGTCTATATGCGCCTGTCTTGAGTGAGACGTACTTTGCCCCTTGCTCCCGCAATCTGTCAACGTCTTCGAGGAAAACTTCCTCAGAAGGCATGCCTACCCTGCTATGTCTCTCGAATGTGGTGAAGACACCGCTCCTGAAGGATTCTTGGACTGTCTTGTCCTCTGGATCAGGGATCACTAAGTATCCTCTTTTCTTGAGCATCAGTGCCTTCTCTAGATTGTTTACCCTCACCTCCCCGCCTATTGCCTTGGCCCCTTGTCCCCACTTTCTCTCGATTACGTTGACTTCGAGTTTTGAAAGTGCGTAGGTGTCGACACCAAGCCTTTGGTCTTCAACATTGGTCTGAATCGCCACTTCACCGTTCTTACCATCCCATAACTCTCTGAATGCTTCTACTCTGAATTTCAGTTCCTTGGAGTACGTCACTCTACCGTCGGCAAGTTTAGCTTCAGGATCCATCCCGCAGACGTTTTCACCTATAGTTATTATTATTCCGGCAATACCAGCTCCTTTAGCAAGCCCCTGCCAGTTGACTCTTGCAATATCTGTTGATCCATAGGCGCCGATTAATATCGGAATCTTTAGTGGGATCCCGCCTACGCTCGTCTCAATACTCACATTTGGGAAGACAGCTAAGTCTGGATTCGCAGCTATACCTTCTGCCCCCAAAAGCGATGACTGGATGTTGAAGTGTGACCAGTCGAGACCAAAGTCTTTTAGTGCACTAGCGGTACTTTTTCCATACTGCTGAGTGTCGGGGTATAGGGCCTCCCTTCCCCTGAAAGTAGCCAGACTTATTTCACAGAGAATAGGACACTCCCGGATACATATGGGGCACATGCCGCTTGTGCAGCTTGTATCTCTTACCCTCGTTGAAGTCCCAGCTGTTGACTTGCCGTCAAGGTATGCTGAGTTCCTAGATACACGTTCTACCAAGACACATCACTAGGATACTTTTTGAATCTGAATACATGTATTTGCTGAAGCCTCTTAGTTGAACTTACGTATAGCTGGTACGATATATAGCATAATCACACTATTGACGTTCCAATTTCTACAGAGATAGCACTGAGATGGGTAATGCGTGATCTTATTGGACAAAAAAAGGGACTTAGAATTCTACAGATACGCTAAATGATAAGTTAGACTTACATTTGTTAAGCCATGTGCTGGCAAGAGAAGTCTGAGAGTGGTCTTGGTGCTAGATGTCAATGAGCGTATCATTGGGCTCCTGTTGCCATATGTCCGATTGAATCTTCTTCCGTGCAAAGGCCGTACCGGAAGCAATGAAGAAGTTGAACAAGGAGAGACTTTGCCAATCTGGGATATGAATTCGTTGGCTTGACAGCTGTGTTACTGCGTTCAGAGGTCTAGAGGAAGAAATCCAGACCCATAATTTCTGTACATTAGAATGCGTCGGTGGCGTAGGCCGTAAGTCGATTCAGCAATCCTGCCTCTAGTCTGTCCACGGTGCAGCCTGCACTTCGTTACTTGTCAAGAAAAGCTGAATATCTCTAGCTGCC